>Ga0209780_1003674_pt1 | contig 11554 bp, 3 predicted proteins | sample WorMetexBAHAMAS2_FD_187384 | JGI IMG/M metagenome (GOLD analysis project Ga0209780, IMG submission 187384) | Marine gutless worms symbiont microbial communities from Max Planck institute for Marine Microbiology, Germany - Inanidrilus exumae... | ecosystem: Host-associated > Annelida > Digestive...
GAGGGAGGGGATAAGGGAAAGGGGTAACTGGTGAGAGGGCCCCACCCCCTACTTTGAGCACTGCATCTAGCGCATTATGGGTTCTTGGCGATAATTGCGCTATATAAAGCTACTCGCTTGCTTACTTACTGCAATTGTTTCGCCGTTGTGTATACAGGTAAGTCGTTCGAGATAACATACGTCCGACTAAAGTTCCACTCCAGTCGTCCTGAAAGCTTTGCCATCTACAAGCGAACAACCGAACGATCGGCGTGGGAGCCGTGGCAATTCTACTCGTCTTCATGCCAGGAGACGTACAACTTGCCCGTTCGACCGCTGATACGACGCGATAACGAGGCTCAGGCTATTTGCCGTGACGACTTCAGTGACATCTCACCACTAACTGGAGCCAGCGTGGCGTTCAGTACACTCGAGGGACGACCAAGCGCCTACAACTTCGAGAAGAGCGCCGTTCTACAGGTCCCTATCTCGACTGTATTGACTTTGTAGCCGGAGAAAGTTTGGCGGCTGGAAGACATGATAAAATACAACGAATGAAAGCACTAAAAAGCAAATAAACACCGTCAGAGGGTGTTGCAGAATGCATAGATTGTATTTCTTTGCGTCAGTTATTGATATCAGCGTTTTTTGATCGCATGATCATTTTTATTCGGCTCGAAGCTAGGCTTCGGCCGAATATTGGATTCACTTTACGGCGCGTTTCGGGCCTTTCGGCGGTGTTTACGTGTTCGGCTATAACTCCGCCGAAAGTGAATCGATTTGGATGAAATCTGGAACACTCTGAGTACATTGTCGGTGGCTGGCCCTGGCAGATTTTGGGCGCGATATGCGCAGTAGCGACAGCTGGAGATCCAGGTGAAATTGTTTTGTCAGGTAAGCAACGCACTATTTCACCGATTTCCCGTCGGCCGAGTTTCACGATATTTGAACGCAACACGTCGATCGGTATGACGGTGAAAACTTTCGGAACAGAATTTGAAAAATTTCACCATAACGGGTCGTTTTTCGAAATAAACAAAAATTTCTCAAAAGTCTTTAACGTCTTGCGACTTCAGGCCGCCATAATTCCGCAATGATTACAGATCGGTTGTGCAGCGTCTACGGCCTATGCCAACCTTAATCCGAACCTGGTAAACACAGTAATTAGACATGATGTTTGGAAGCCACCTGAAGGTTGAAGTTGCTATGTTTGCATATACAGTCTGAGTCTACTATCCGCCACTGTTAGCCACGGCCGTGGTTTCGCTGGCGACCAGGTACTGAGTTACTCATAGTAGCTGCGTCACGTTTATCGATGCTGTGAGTAATCTTACTGTCCCTTGTCCAAGCGCAGCAGCTCTCCGCCGTATAGCCGTGCGGACAACGGATCGAGCCGCTCGCGGAATCGGATCCACAGCGATTTGAAGGCCGGTTCCGTCCATCGACGATCCGCCGACTGCATGGATCTCAAATTTACTTCCTGTTTTGTCTGATTTACTGTCGCACGCACTTTTCGATCATTTCTGCCAATTCACATTTGCACTCTCTATGTCGTGTGATTTTGCCTCATCTGTTGTCTGCCGAGATTTTGATGGTGCTTTCGAGAATTTTTGAAATTCGTAATGATGAAAATTGTGCAGTCCGTGGCAATTTCAGGAGCAATGTGTCGTTCAAGTATTTTGTGCTTGAAAAAATTGTGGCATCTTTGTCAAATTTTTGGGAAATTTGGACTTAGTACCGCGCTCTCTCCTTTGATGCGTGTGTTTGGAAATGATGGACGGATGGACTCCCACTAGAAATAAGATTTTTGACAAGCCATACGAATTTTAATTAAAACCGATTCTCTGCTGACTACTGCTCATGGCAGGTAAGGTATACATAGGGTGAAAGTGACCGTAATTTCTTTATTCCTATCTATGCCAGCTGTTCTGGCCGCCGTTGTGTAGGGCAAGGAAATGTAAACATTTTGCAACACTTACATTGAGATCGCCGATCTGGCGCTAGCACTAATCATTTCTTAAGCATGTTCATTAAATTTTATTTAAACAAGGTGTCGCCCTAACGGGATGCAACACTACTGGCCCGCCGTGGAGTCGGCCGCCCGACCGCCCACGCGACCGGCGGCCGGCCGCCCGGCCTGCCCGCCGGCAATGTTACAGACGACGCCTGACAACAGACGCCAGCGAGCAAAACAATACTGGCCCATTAGGCGGGCCAGTAATAACGTGACAAATCTTCACTAGTAAACTATGCACAATATGACATCATGCCCCATAACATGGAGATCGTATCGCGACAGTAGAATTTACCGTGACGTCACTTCACCCCATCTACACTACAGGGCTATACGTTCTGCGGCATGATAGCGAATCTCTGACACGAAACGTTGCTAATAATCTTCGTTTATTTGATTGATGACAAACTGCACAATCAACACCAACATCCGCCACGCAGGGCGGGACACAACAGAAACTATACACAGAAGGGTTAAGCTCGGCTAAATTGCTGCCACATTACGGTGCACAACCCCGTGAACATTCACCAGATGGCGCGACCGGCACACATCCGATAAATTAGCTAACTACTCAGTTTATCGACCCCGAAAGGATGAAAGACTGAGTTGGCCGAGTCGGCTGACCTGTAGCGGACGTCTTACCCACATAAGTGGTCACCCGTCATCTACAGGTCGAGCGTGGGACAGGGAAAGTTCGCCGGTCAAAGACCAACGTTCTAACCACTGTGCCACGCAACCAACTGCGGATTGAATTTAGGAGGATTGACACACCGCTGACCGACTGTACCCAACTGAGGTTGAGTCGATCAGTACAAAAGACTAATGCGACGAAGGCGTCATCGGCTTGTACGTAACTGGCTAGTGGAGGTGATTATAATTCGGTTGGCTCACGACTTGCCCTCCGCCTTTGCCATTTCATATCATGCAGCCACCCATGCACTTAACATGTGGTCACAGTTCTGAGTCATGCCTGGGCGTGTCCTGTTAAGTTCTTTGTGATCGTTTATGAACGCTGCTCGGCGTCAATTACTGGCTTTTCTCGAAGACATGAAATTAATCCACTTTATTCGTTTGTTACCGACGACTTTCCAGTCCAGGTAGAGCAATAGGATGGTTGTATGTTTGTCTTTTTCTACCTGGACGATAACTTTTGATATTTAATATGCTAGCTCAGTTTAACATTATCTAGGTCGAGTTCAGTGGTCAAGGTTATGGGTCATTCACGCAAACGTTTCATGGTAGCGGAGCCGTTCAAACTGGCCAAAGGCGGCAAAGGACGTTCGAATATACGAACGATAGACGAATGACAAAAGACTGCTAAAAACGTTTAAATGCGTCGAGCATCGACGTCCGTCGCTAAAGCTCGCAAGTTCGCAACACACGGTCCCACACTGACGGACAACGTTGACGGCCGACACTGATGGCCGACACCGACAGTTTCATCTTCTTTCTAATTACAGTATTTCCAACTTTCGTCGAGCTGCGTTCATCGATTAACGTTGTCGTTTAGCGCATTTAACCCACTTTAGCTCAGCTTTCCCAAAATAGCTACACTAATTCAGGGATTCGACGCCAAGCTGGCTAACCGATCATTTTCAGTTTTGACTTTCGGACACTCTGGCGCTCAGGGCTGAGCGCCAAAGTGTCAAAAGTAAAAATGGCCGGTTAGCTAGCCTGGCATCGAATCTCTGGACCGTTTTTTCTGAGCTACTCGGTTTTTGTTTTTATTTTTTCCTTATTTTTAGTTTCCGTGCCGTGCGCTAGAATAAGCTGTCAATCTCACCTTTTGAGCGCACGTTAATCTACCGTATCGCATCGTGTCGTATTCTTTGTCACCGTCCCCATTTTGAAACTCTGGGCAAAAATAGGTTAAACGTTTTCGCAGTGTATTCTCTTTCATCTTTCGCCCATAACTTTGTGTATTCCACTGCCTTTCTTTCGCCGTCTCTCGGGTAATTGAACGTTCTGCTTGTCGACTTCTCGTCTGAAGTATCCTTTCTAGCAAACAGACAGACGCCCCGCTGCGGCCGATGAATCACCCGTTTGGTATTTGATGCCCGTAGCGCAAACTAGCCCATAACCCGACCTGTAGAGAGAATTGGGGCGGGCTAATGGAGCCCATGCTAAGGGCTGTCGGCTTAATTAGACCACACGTGGCCATTAACCACTTGTTTGCGGAGAGATAAAGGGCATCTGAGATGTGAGGGAACCTAGTTCGCTGAAGAGCATGGACCAGCAGCGGTTGTTCGTCACCAACTGGTTTACAGCTGATGGAGTATAAACAGATAAGATACTCTGGCTGTTCGTGCAATTAACTCAAAGACCGCATTCTGCTTTTGTCGCGTGCAACCAAGTTGAACCAACCTCACTGACCTACTAGTAGGCATACGTGCGTTGCAAGTACGAGAACCATTGTAAGATTATTATTTATGCGATTTAATTGGCGTTGCACGGTGGTAGAACGCTGGTCTTTGGCCGGCGAACTTTCCCTGTCCCACGCTCGACCTGTAGGTGATGGATGGCCACTTATGTGGGCAAGCCGTCCGCTATAAGGTCAGCCAACTAGGCCAACTCAGCCTTTCATTTTTTCGAGGTCGATAGATGAGTAGTAATCTGATCCAGATGTGCATTGTCTTGCTCGGGCGGCGCCATCTGGTGAATGCTTACGAAGTGAATTCAGGTTGGCTCATTCCATTCGTGGATAAACGTGTGGGTGGCAGGTAAAACTTGTGATCCCTCGTCAACACGTGCCATTCCTGAGGGATTGTTGCGCCGCTGGTCACTTTAGTTGTAAGCGTTAGACAGACTGCTTTTCATCTTTAATTTTTAATTTTTAATTTCTGGAAGCAGTATTTCTTAAAACAGCCTTTGTCGCAAATGCGAACCATTTGATTTGACGCGTACAATGTTACTTCCAACAAATCTTCAAATGTTTCAGTACAGAGCACAGAAATTTTTGTGAGACACGGCCTTACCTGTACATGCCTACAGTAGGCAAATAAAATGGACGGTTGAACGAGAGGCGCAGGCATTGCATAGATTTTGTGTGTGGTTTCGTATCGCACTGCAAATGTTAAATTGCTATGTTATTTTAACGCTGGCCGCGTCCGTCTAGCGGTAAGCGCAATGCATCGGTCTGTCGTCCGTCCGTCTGTCTGTCCCATCCTTTTCTCTAACCTTAATAGGGCGCACGGCCGCATACTCAACGTGACTCGCCAGGGGGCAACATGCGACGTGGCCAGCGTACACTTCGGCCCGTCAATATGGAGGCCCGACGTACTTGTTGTAAAAAAACTTCACAGTTTAAAACGTTTGTTAGGACGACAATGGCTATACATCACAAGGGAGTCAAATTTTGCAATTCCTCGTAGGCTTTCGTCGTCGTCCTTACAACACTCTAGCACTACGGTGCGAGTGTGGGATTACCGTTCTAATAGTAGGCTAAGTAAGTAAGTAAAAGTACAGTTAACAGTGTATAGCAGTTTAGCATCAATTTTAGCTCTTCGCCGCTACGGTAAGCTCACATGCCATATGGGATCACACGGTGTCACCTGCCACCCGACAGAGGTGAGAATCAGGCCTTTGCCCCCAGCCGAAGCAGGTACTCGATTTAGCGACCCCGGAGGGACTGAGTTGACCTATGTTACGCGAAAGGGGACCGGCCGGGAATTGAACCCGCGACCTGTAAATTGCAAGTCCAACGCCCTACCGCTGAGCCACCTCGCAACACAAGCGTGGTGGCTCAGCAGCTAACTTTTGAGACATAGTTACCTTGTACAGCGCAATATCCAGGGCATCGCTTCTTGTTTCCAGTCTCAACCGCTTATTCACGTTCGTTCAATGACCGTGCTCTTTAGCTCATAAACGAAGCAGCTGGTGCTGGTTCCCGTAAGTCAGGGCAGAGCTGAAGAAGAAGGCGAGGATGGAATGATGATGCTATACGTTAGCGGAACCACGTGTGTCTGACTCTGGACCAATACGCTGCCGGGAGGGAGGCCTGAAAACCGCGTATGACCTCATAACTGCTTCAGTATGTTTACGTTACGGACTTGCTATACTGTCTGGATTGACGGGAGCACATTCTGTATAGAGAGGCGCGGATTCGAGAATTATGCGACGAAAATATACCGAAGTACTGGTATCCTATATTAGCGTACTTCGCTGTTTGGTGCTGTTATCGATTTCGAAATAGTTCATGAGAAATAACTGCAAATGTTTTCAGTCTGTCAGGTCGTGTGCTGTCGTGGGTTTCTTAATTACGCTACCTAGGTGTTACCTGTAAGCTACCTGTAAACTCACGGCACTTCAAAATTTCTTGACATGCTGCAGAATGCTCCTTCTATGGTGCTGCAAATAGTATAGTTGGGAAATTAGATAGAATTGTTACACGGACGCCCAGTTTTGCTTGAGTTTTTTAGTTCCCAATTATCTATTCTTGCCTCCTGACCGAGTACACTTAGTTCGTGTTATTACTGGAGAGTATAAAGTTCCTTTAGTTGTGTGCTTTAGTTTCCGTAAGCACCGCACGGGTCTGGCAAGTTTTAGGTTACTGACGACGGACCGCCCTACAACTAGATGATCAGGGGCGAAGTATGCTACACAGAACTCTGACGGTTTTACTATATGCAAAATTCTTTCCTCTCATGGTTTCAGTTTCCCCCCTCCGGACTGTCTTCACGGACTATCACCAGGACCGGTTCTCTTGAGCTACACATTTTTTGTTTTTTTATAGTTTTTTAAAAAATTAGTTTCTTCTTTATTTTTTCCGTTTTTTGGTGCCATGTGCTAGATTAAACTGGCCCTTTCGTGTAGCTTTTGAACGCAGGTAAATATACTATCTGGTATCATATCATATCGTGCAATCAGAACGGGAGAATAAAGGATGGTTGCTTCTTGGCAAAATATATTTACATTGCACATTGTAAATATAGGTCACCCAACCCTAGTCGGCTGGTCACTGGGTCGAGTCCTCTATTGCCCCATCGACGATCCACCGACTGCGTGACTTAAGTTTGGATTTGAAATTTACTTCCTGTTTTGTCTGATTAAATGTCGCACGCATTATCTCTGAAACACATCTCTTAAGTGCCCAGGAAGCGCAATGCGGAATGCGTTGAGAAAGTTGCGAACGAACATTTGATTCTAGACGGCAACAGCGAGTGAACTCGGGGGCATCCGACGCTTTCTGGGGGACAGAGCCGAGTGGCCACTGGGGGCAAGTCCTCTATTGCCCCATCCTGCGGCGCCCGCGGCTAACGATATAATACTACTCTCACCTATAAAACACCGAACGATATTTTATGACGCCGGTTTGTCGCGCATCTCTAATTCCATGCTGACTTCCGTCATTGCTGTGTATACGATGCCGGCTGCCCACCCAACCAACCGTGCAGAGCATGTACTATGATCGGCTGGAATACTCGTTAGATGGGAATGTATGCAGTCGACGAACGCCGAATGCATCCAGATTCCAGACCGCAATGGACCGTGCCTTAGGTCAGCTGTTAGCTGTGACCGTCGCTCTGTTCTCCTGTGACAACAATGCAATGTGTTATGTACTTTCCGGTTTTGTGGATGAAGTCATGTTTTCACGTAATAATAATAATAATAATAATAATAACAACAACAACAACAACAATACACATTTTTATACCGCCATAAGGTCCTGACTTCAGTGGCGGTGAAGTGGAGCGAATGGGCCAGAATCAAAGACAACGCGTATGTTTCGTCGAGTTCGTCGGGTGGCGGCACCGGGGGCAGAGTCTGATGTCCACGATCGATTACCTCGTTGTTTTCAGTTCTTTTTTATTTTTTCTGTTATCTGTACGCCAGATTAAGCTGACTGTCCGTCATCTTTTCAACACATGTTAAATATTCGCTGTCATATCGTATTGTATCTGCATGAAACCGCTTATCTGCCAGTAGAATCTATTCAGCAAATTGTTGACATGAATTGATGAGCTGTATGTATGTATGTATTAAAAACTTCTCAAAACTACTAAATGAGGCTGAGAGCGCTTTATGCATCACTTTTAAGTAAGTAAGTTGTATTTAATAGCATATGTCAAACGTACGTATAAAATTTAGTAGTTGCAAAATGACCAAGGTGTCTCCCTAACGGGACGTAACACTTCTGGCCCGCCGCGTACTGCCACTGGTGAGTTACATTGCTTATCCGGTGTGTTACAGACGCCGAACGACGACGACAACGACAGACGCCAGCGACCGTTACTAATCTGGCCCTCCTACACTATGTGTAGGCGGGCCAGTAATAAAAGCAGTACGTTATTTTTAAAACATAAACGTAAGCACACAACCGTAAACAAAGAATTGTAGAAAACACCAAACCAATCATGCCGTGTAAGTCAACGAACTATCCGCTGTCAAATGTCAACGGTCTTTCGCCTGTCGAATGTTAATTGGCTTCTTGTAAATTGTGTTTTGTATGAAATTGTACGATGTTAACAGGAATGGGTGACGGCTACCGACATACGAATCGTGCTAAATCGGATAAACACTTTCAGAGACGAGGTATTCGGTGATGCCAACGTCCTGCGTTCTTACTTCTACGCAATCTCGGACTTTGCCGTCGGCGGCAGGTAAGCAGGCTTACCTTTCTCGTTGCATTCTTATCAGGCGACTAGTGACTGTAGTGCTGGAAAAACTGACCTCGGTCGAGGATCGAGATCAGACCGACCGCGTTACCAAGCCCACACGCGCGGGACTCCGCCCTTTGACCTTGACCTATGACCTTTTCGATCACAGGCGAGCTGTGGTCATGATCCACGCGCACGGACAAACTCAAGTTCAAAGTTCAGTCGGTTCAAAAGAGAGAGTGGAAACAAACGGACGGCTGACGGACAGACGGACGGACAGACGGACGGCACCCATTGCTTTACGTTTCCGGCTAACGCGGCCTGTAAATATTAGTAGCAGCAGGAAACTACACAGCTTTTACTGAAGGCTGAAGAATTTGAAGTGGCGGGCACAGCCTTGTGTACGGGCTGCAGTGCCTACCTCGATTCAGCCTTCCACCCTTCATGGATCGTTAAAATGAACAGGGATGTTAGGTCCCCGTTGTGACGTCGGCCTCGAGGCCAGAAAAACGCGGCCTCGTACTCGGCCTCATGATGCCATGCTAGCCTCGTTCTGATGAAGACTAGTCTCGTTGTCTCGATAATACACAATTAACATGACGTAAGTGATCACCAAAGTCCTGTCATAATGTTATTACTGGCCCGCCTACACATAGTGTAGGGGGCCAGACTAGTAACGGTCGCTGGCGTCTGTCGTCATCTGTCGTCTGTAACACTCCACGGCGGCGCAGTGTAACTCACCAGGGGGCAGCACGCGACGGCGAGCCAGTCGTATTACGTCCCGTTCCGTTAGGGCGACACCTTGTTTAAACCGGTTTCTGTTGCTTGCTTACTTGCTTAGCTATGCAATGGATGTTAAGGCGTTGCCACAACTATCACTGTGATGTTACTTAAACTGTAAGATATATACATTTTTGGATTGAATACCCGGCTGTTTGCGTACCCTGCGTTTGAAATTGTATGATAATTATCGTTGGCCTCGCCCACGGCCTCACTCATAGTGGCCTTGGCCTCACAGGTTTTTTTGGCCTCACACGTACTGGTCTCGGCCCAGACCTGGCCCGCGTTAACATCCCTGAAAAAGAATATCAGATTTCTGGCTGAGTAATAGTAATAAATGGCGAGGGTGGATATGTATGGTAGAGACAGAAAAGCCAGAGTCGGTTCTATAGCTATTAGGCTGGGTAAGCCGTGGCCTACCCAAGCTCGTGCCTCGCCTACCCAAACGAAATTCTGCCCCACGTACACCACTCCTGTTGGCCTACCCAAGATTTGCTTGGCCCTTTGACTGGCCTATCCAAATGAAAATTCATAGAACCGCCCCTGAGAAAAGCGGACTTACAGTCCAAGTCGGTTGGTCTGGTTTGACGGTTGGCGGCTGCCTGGCGCTGAATCTGCATTTATCATTTGAACGGAGTGAACTCCTCAATCCCTATGTTCATGATGACAGCAAAATAAACACTGCCATTGATATTAGCCTATTGCTATTATTACTATAATTATAGCAATGTCGAACGCATTGGAACTCGTTCCATGTTCGGCGCTTTGAGCCGACGAGGGTCAAGCAATCGAAACAAAAACATTTAGACAACTAGACAACTCAGGCCGACCTAGAACGACGGTGAATGCGTCTCGGCTTGGCGATGAGTGGGCTGGTCACATACAACGATCACCTACCTCGGTCGGTGCTTAAAGTGTAGAGCCAGAGATGGGGGGATGAGACTGTCTTCGGCTGCAAGGGAGGTGGGGAAGGGTGCACTTTTTATACTATTTTACGGTCAACTGGCTGTGATTTGGAGTGGCTAAGCACTGAGGCGGCGTGGCGTAGTGGTAACGTCGTTGATCTCGATCAACGAGGTTAACCTACGCTGAGCCCGGTTAGTACTGGGATGGGTGACCGTGTCCGGGTTCGACTCCCGGAGGCGGCACTTTATTTCGGTATGTAGCCAACCACCCAGGTCGACTCAGCCTTCTACTCTCTGTGGGACGGTAAAATGAGTACCAACCAAAGGGCGATGATGTTCTGCGGCTGGGGAGTAAAGGCAGGCATGGTGTAATTTGCAGGTAAAACTGTATGATCCATGTCTGAGCGCATTAGAGGTAGTTACGACGATGCGCTATACAAATAACCACTGATCTTAGTACTAATAGTAATCGAGCTGACGCAGTGTAATTTCGTTGATACCGCTATCATTCAGCCAAACTGTGGTCCAAAAAAACATGCCATTTTATTTATGGGCCACAGTATATATAAGGGGTGTGGAAAAAGTCGATTTAACACAACAATGAGGTTATGTCACGTAAACCATACAGAGCAATTGAGTATCTTTATTCACCAAACAAATATGGTAGAAAAGTAAATGTAGAACGCTAATAGGAAATTGCGTCTGCCCTACTCGACGGTATCTTGTACCAGTGACCTTGGGTGAAACCTCACCCCAACTTCAAGGTCACGCCATTTGCTCCGTACGTTCGTCAGCTTCTTGTTCTGTCGGCACGCACGGTAGCAGATGCGGAGAGTTACTATAGATATATACTAGCGTTTACCCGGCCAAAGGCCGGCCGGGAAGTGGGACCACTAAACTGGACTCAGGAGCACAAAAGCGTTTGAGACCGTCCCGCATGGAAGGCTACTGGCCACGCCTCGAGGCCCGCGCGCGATTGGCCCGTGCCGCTGTCGTACCACCGCCCAGCGCAGAGGCGAGCTCTCGAACTGGGACCGCAGCCTAGCGTGCGTCGCCTGTGGGGACCTTGTCAAAGTGGGCAATTTTGCACCGTTTTCCGAAATTTTACACATTAAGGGTCGAAATTTTCCGGATGTTTTTTATCCGTTTATGTCTAACTATGACCCCTATGAACGATGAAAAGTTTCATGGAAATCGGTCCGCACGTTTTTGAGAAATCCGGAAGACAGACAGACAGACACACACACACACACATGTAGACAGACGCGGCAGCTTTATAT
>Ga0209780_1003675_pt1 | contig 11553 bp, 7 predicted proteins | sample WorMetexBAHAMAS2_FD_187384 | JGI IMG/M metagenome (GOLD analysis project Ga0209780, IMG submission 187384) | Marine gutless worms symbiont microbial communities from Max Planck institute for Marine Microbiology, Germany - Inanidrilus exumae... | ecosystem: Host-associated > Annelida > Digestive...
TGTCACGGTGGATTGAATTGAATGTTCATGAGCTACATGGATACAGATTAGTAAAAATAACGATGTTGGGAGCGTCAAATTAACTCTAATAGTGATCGACTCACCTACCGCATAATCAATCAATGCATTTAGTACATCAGCATTAAAGTCAAAGTCAAAGTCAAAGTGGCATTTATTAGCATCATCATCAACGACAAGAACTAGTTAGATACAGTGATCACAAAAAAACTAATGGTTAGATGCTAAATGGAGGGACCGATAGTAGAGAGACATGCTCTCTGTTGTAACTCAGCCACTCCAAATACCAAATTTACCTGCTATTAATGTCATGTTGAATACAATAAAAGCACAAATGAAATAGACCAACAGACAGAAACACACACAACAGAGAATAACCCTTTCTGTGAGGAAAAATCTTTATCAAGAATTTTATTCAGAACTCTACTCGCAGCCATTTAACAGAATGTTTATTTTCAACCGCAATTTCTCTATCACAAGAACACTTTGACATCTTTTGACATCTTCATTCTGCTGCTGCTAGCAAATGACATCTTAATCATTATTTTCAGACACATCGAAAGAGAATTTCTTCAGCCATATTGAATCGAACTTTTCATCACTTCAGACTGATTAGTGCTCTAGGAGTTACGCAAAGAAAAACATCTGCAGCATGTAATGTTTCCCGAACATAACACGTATCTAGAACGCAAAACCGGGCCATGCATGCCAACTTTGCCAAGGCGAGTCAAAAGTGCATGCCATTTTTTAGTTCGCCAAATGTTGACTGACCTGTGCAACTCAGCAGCAAGTTTGTAATAACGTCATCACTAAAGATTCCGCCACACCATAAATGTGAGTGTGTGACGCTACATTGCCTTGTGAAGTATTTCACACCTTTTGACTGGAAGTAGTTAATGGCCCGGTTTTTCGCATCATGATCATCTCATATACTTAACATCTCATATACATAGGGTAAAGTGACGTCAGAGTAATCTATGGTCATGTTGTAGGGCATAATTTCGTACATTGCGAAGTTAACTGGTGAAGATATTTCACGTTATTTAAATAAAACTAAATTAGTAGATTTAATAAAAGCTTACTGCTGCCGGCAAATCGGCGATACTGTGAGTGCTGCGAAATGTTTACATTTCCTTGCCCTACATCATGGCGGCAAAACATCTGGCATAGTTAGGGATAAAAACACGTCATTATCACCGTATGTATATCTACCCGAATAGTCTAATCTAACAACATCATGACTACGTTTAAACATCAATCAGACCAAACAGTAATTCACATTTCACATCGTGACTGTGTTATCATATCAAATGATATACATTCCACGCAAAATACTATAACATAATTTTATTTTTATTAACTGAAATACTGTACACGTGTGTGAAAGTGGCGGCCTGTCTTCATGAGCATGCATCACATAATTATTATAAAAGGTGTGGCCCTAATGGGACGTAACCGTACTGGCCCGCCGTACAGTGTTGCCGCGGAGCTATAATTAGATTGGAGGCGGCATGACGTCATCGCCCGGCCTGCGCGGCTGAAGCCGCCTGCTGGCCTGCCGTGGAGTGTTACAGACCCCGACAGACGACGACAGACGACGATGTCTAACTTTTAGTGCCAGAATGTAGAAGAAAATGGAAAGTCCAGACAATTTTAGCTACCGGGTATACCCGTTCACGGGGTACATCGGTCGCTTCATGCAATAACTTTTCTACGGAAGCGCAAATCGCCATTAATTAATTACCAGTTTTACGCAAACTAAGGTCGTTACAACTTAGTTTTAAAGCCACGCGACCTCAAAAACTGTCGCCCTTAGTAACGACTGGCATTCTGGGCGCGAATAGGCATTTTCAATGTAATTTGACCGGTCGGTTATCTCAGTACTTGCTGAGCTCTTGTTAATGTTAAAATTTTTCTATCGGATACAAAGTTAGAGCTAGTGAGTGTTATTTTTAATTAATATCCCGACAGTAGGAAAATTATAAATTGGAATGTTCATTACATGATCACAGTTCACACGCACACACAACACCACTGTTGAGCAGCATAGCAAATGGAATCGATCAAACATACGAGCTTCAAATGGCAATAAACATTTCACCCTCATTCGAGGCTGCTCCGACCACTTTAGCTAAATCTTTATTCTTGTGACCTGAACTTTTTACCAATGACCTTGACCTTCGAATTGACCTAGATAGTGTCAAGATGAACTAAAATATCTAGGTCAATGGTCATTTCAATTATAAGTTATTGGCCGAACACATACACTTAAGACCGATTGTTCCATCTGGAATACTAAAGCGGTCACTAACAAACTAATTACATATCACAAAACAGTTATAGTATTAACAACAAATACACAATGTTCTAAATGTGTGTGGTATGACCACTTCGGCCCTCGGTCAGTCTCTGGTCACCATAATACTATCGTTACTTTAGACAACCGTGTTACAGTCGGGATCCCCACTGAATAATCGGCTAGAATACAGTCTCATGCGTGTATATATCACGCTTCATTCATTCATTCATTCACATTCGTTTAATGAGCCGTGATAGAACGCATAGCATACAATGAGGATCCCAAGTTGATAGTTTCACACGTGTTTACAATAATAACAATAACGCTAGTGTTATATTACCGAAATACTACAGTTACGCAGCAAAACAAAATAAATTGTGATATTTATAAGTAATAAATAACTCGTCGATTAACACTTGTTAGTCTAATAACAGTCCACGCATAGTTGTAAAACATTTTTATGTTTTATATTTTTCAATAAAAACATGTTTTAATGTTTTTTAAATTCTTGAATGGTTTTCTATATATTTTTTCGCATCCAGTTTATGTAATCAAAATCGTCATGATGTTAAATGCTAATATAAAATCAACTGCTGTCATTTAATTATAAAAATATTATTTTACTCTTTTAGGTAATCATAATTTCGCATAAATTCATAATTCACATAGATAAACACCACTACAAGGTACTATAAGAGGCCTGATAAGTCTCTGTAGCTGCTTAAGTCTACTCAGTCTCAAACTGAAAATAACCCAAATGATGTCGGACATGTTTTTATTCTGTTTGTAATGTTTTTATTCCAAAATCAATGTTTTTATAACTGGGAGTCAACATGTGGGCCTACGTGTATGTTTACATGTTTTGTCAACACTGTAAGATCATAGAAATAATTACAAGGTGTCGCCCTAACGGGGCGTAACACTACTGGCCCGCCGTCGCGTGCTGTCCCTGGTGAGTAACGTTGCGCCGCCGTGGAGTGTTACAGACGACGAAAGATGACAGACGACAGACGACAACAGACGACAGCGAGCAAAACGATACTGGCTCCCTACACTATGTGTAGGCGGGCCAGTAATAAGCCTGCAGTTGTAGACAGCAACTTTGCCCCAGGTGCTGTCAACTCAACGAAACATACGTTTCGTCTTTGATTCTGGCCCATCGGCCCCATTATGTGGAACCATGATGCCATTATAAAAACTGGAAGTACATACCTTATTGCACTGTCGTCACAGGAGGATCAAGCCACGGCCGCAATTCATCGGAGACGGTAGATTTCTCCCCTGTTGCGCCACCTGGCGAACTGGACGAAACATACGCGTCGTCTTTGATTCCGGCGTATGCGGTCCATTATGTGAAAACATGACGTCCTATGCAAAGCCGGAAGTACATAACGTATTGCATTGCCGTCAGAAAGTCAGACAAACAGACAGACGAAACAAACAAACAGACAAGCTGATAGCTATATTTCGCACCCCAACCGGCGACGAAATAATAAGAGTGATAATATGCGGGCCCACGTACATACCAGCGTACTAAAAGACCGATAGTGTGCTTGAGCAAGATGGCAAACTCCCGGACGAGCGAAGTAGGCTAAACCCTTGGCGTGTGATATAACAGTCCTAGATACCTATACTCATGTAAGCTACATAACCAGGAAAGCAGGTACAGCTACCAACAAAGCATCGGCCAGCAAGACAACCAATTACGGAGCGCTGTCTATCTCACTACATTTGTCCTGTTGCAGTCAAGACGGCAGCCACGTGGGGCTAATCAGCCATCGAACTAGTATACGGACAGCCGGACGCATCGCTGCAAAACCGATGGCACTAGAGAAATGGCATTCTTGTTCCAGCGGTTGTCTCCATAGGCCTAGCTTTCGAAAGGATGAATCCAGAACGCTTGTTGATGAGCACATTTGGCACTGAGTGACACATCGTTGTGTTAATTGTTTTTCTTAATTTTCACGCCTACAGCTGCGTGATCGTGGGCCAATAATAACAAACGGTCAAAGAGTTTTGATGAAACGCCGCATCGCAGGGAACGGATTTTTCATCGGGACAATGCAATATGACACCGATCAGTCGGCGGCATTTCAGTCGGCTGCCATGCTGTTATCGAGGACTGAATTATCTCTTTCGCTGCGCATACCGCAGCAGAGACTCCCAGTGCTGTTCAGTTGGCCGGACAACTCCCCAAAACTGTCCTCCTTCTTGTTGATATCTCGAATATCTCGACCTCATCTAATAGATTAATACATGGTTCCTTAGGCTCACCAAGTCAGCCCTCAAATAGCATCTCGATCGGTTCAGCCGTTTTTGCAGGGCACATTCGTGTGATCAACCCACAGACAGACAGACAGACCACGCTACGTGCGACATCTGTAGCAATAGGCTGCATCTATGCAATGCATGCGGTGTGGCCTAATAATAATAATAATAATAATTTTGTAAAAAAATTCACGTGACTGTTACTGTAAAAGGAAAATGTTGGCTGCTATACATGAACTTGACGAACATTCAACAGTGACTACAACAGTATATCACGAATAATTTCAACGTCATCAGCTCCGACCGTCTATCATAATAACATTCCACGACTGCTAGGCCTACTATCAGCCTACATACATATAGTTCACTGCTGCACGCCAACTCCGTACTTCTAATTTGTCTACCATTACACAAACGACACGGATCTCGTCAGCTTCTTTATGTAGTCTTTTAGATTAGTAAACACGATGCTATTAATAGTAACAGGATGAATGCATATCATTACACAATAACTATAACTACATTAAATGCAAAAAACTAGACCTACGCATATAGCATACACTGTGTCTCAAAAAACAATACACCTGACTTTTGATCATAACTTCGGCAAGTATAGACCGATTGTCAAAATTCTTTCACTGACAGATTCCCAAGAAAACTTTCTATATAACTGTTGCAGGGTCTTCCACCTCACCTTAACTGTGTTGCTACACTACCTTGCGAAATTCACAAATTTAAAATAACAGCTGAACGTTTACGCATACCATCGAAATTAATCAGTTTTATTTGAAAGTTAACAAGAATTAATGATATTTGATATGGTAAATGCTACAAAAATATCACGGTGATAATTTACTTCATTAACGTTCATTAACATTAATGTTCACGTAACATTAACATATGAACTGCAAAATGCAGACACACGTTGCCTAATGCAAGAACGTTCAGAATATGATTTGATGACAGACTCCGTGAAGTTTATGCAACAAACGAGTTCATCAGTGTCAGAAGGTGACAACAGTGTTTGTAATTAAGTCTACTGCAGTCCACCTACCTGATAAATAGTCCAAAAGTTAAAGCAAGCGTTGAAAACGTCTGGTACTGTGAACACAAGCTCGCAGACGTTTACGCAATTCACTGGTATGAGCTTCATCAATGACTGTCTACTGCAGCTCATGTTACACTTCAATCATCCACTGCTTCAGTTTGCTGAAGTTACGATCAAAAGTCAAGTGTATTGTTTTTTTTCAAAGACACGGTGTATAAATCTTCATCGATTCTTGTAAACCGGAAACGCAAACGTACTGTACTGTAATGACTATCACCCAAATGAAAACAATAATTACGGCTGCTGTGAAACAGTATCCAAGTTAATAATAATCCTAGCGCAGCCGACAATGTCGTAAAACAAGATTCGGCGGTTATACAAAATACTACTTTGTTTTAACAAAATGTCTATGTATCACACGAACAGTGCGTTGGATGGATTGGACAAGAACAACAACGCGATAACGTGGACTAGAAACAAGTGAAAACAACAGCAACAACGACGACACCAACAACTTCAACAGTAATTAGTTACCCACGCCGATCACGGAGTTCGTGTCTTTGTCCGTATTAGCGTGACTAAAGGTTCCTTCACACCGGATGAGGTGCGTTGCGGTGCGACATCGCGCGGCACGTTGCGTCGGTTTTGCCGCATAACACCGCACCGCAACGCATCCGGTGTGAACGAACCTTTAGGGACGGATCCAGGACTGGATGGAAAGATACATTCACCGAATTCACCGAAACAACACAGTCAACGACCATGATGATATAAGTCAGCACAGGCTAATGCCTATATCGCCTACTTTCTACAACATCACACTTATTTTCGATAATGACTGGATTCCGGCTCCAAATAAACTAAAAATACTTCTTAAACGTATTAGTGGCGCAGCTGTTAACATACTGTGCAGATAGTGAATTCCAGTTGTCAACCACCCTGTTATTAAAAACAAATTTTCTAGTAACCAAACGAAATCTTCTTTTGAATAGTTTCTTTTCATTGCCTCTACGTCCACCATCATCTAAATAAAAAACAGATCTCTGTTGATATTATAAAAGTCATTCAATATTTTTAATGTTTCAACTAAATCACATCTACCACCAGTCACTTCACTGTTTATCTCTCTTGCTCAATTTTAAATTATTTTTGAAACAATTTCTCGAGACAGCATGCCTCCGGCCATCCTAGTGTCGCTCCCGTATCTTTGTATCTCCGACCCATGAGCATACTTCCACCAGCAAATCGTGAATCCGTCCTACCTTCAAACTCGGTAGAGTCCTCGACAGTTCCTAGGTTCCTATTGTTTTGGGATAGAATATCAAAGGTCGAGGTTAAAAGATTGATTAAAACGATTACACGCAAATTTTCACCAAAAACAAATCATCAGACACAGCAAGGACAGGCTAAAAAGTGACATTATGACTACATTACGTGGCGCCCTGTGCAATATCGCCAGAAATAACACATTAAAAAAGTGTAGGATCGGCGTGGGACTGCATCTTGAATCTTGATACAGTGTACTATCCTTCTAGGCTTCTAGTTAGACATGATCACAATAGCGAGCTATGCTACTAAAACTAATTGCTTTATGCGCTCACCCAACTGCGTGGCACGTTGACATTTAGGATGTATCCTGGGTTTAGACACTTTGCTGCTTTCGCGAACAATAGAAGTCAGATGCTAGCCCTTTTGGAGACATGCACAATGAAAAATGGGGAAAACAAGTACCTCTTCTCCGCAGTATTTTTAAATTAGATATAAACAACACATCTGTTTGATTAATGCAAAGTTATCAATAGGGGGTGGAAACCAAAATTTTGCTCGTTTAGAACCCCCGACCCTAATTTGCCTATTCGCCATACAACTTTTATGGGGCTTCGATGACAACTAAGGGCCGTTTACAGGTGAGCATGTCCCGTAATAAAGCCGTTTTCGGCAAAAAAAGAATTTTTAAGATCCGTCAATACATGCCCCAGAAATGCGTTTTTCGGGAAAATGGGTCAAGGTTTAAGGTTTGATCATGCGACCACGAAAAGGCACATCCTTGCTCAAAACCGCGTCTTTTAACGTATTTTCTATCAAACTCGTGGCGGCGTCTTCGCTGTGGGTGATTTTAAGAACCTCAGAAAAATTAGCAAAGTGAACAATTCTTTGCGTGAAGTCGCACTTTCGTGAAAAGGAAACCCCTGAATAATAGTTTACATGGTGGTAGGCATCCAGACGTAAACGCCTACGTAAATGTAAGCGAAATTCGGCTAAGGGTTTGGCATAGCGGTGGTTAAATTTTGCCCTTCCTCGTTGACTTTGGTGCGAATGTGTGACTTGTTATAGGACTGATGACAGCAATGTTTGAGACAATTTAACAAGTGTTTACTGACGACATATCACTGCTATTCATTAATGGGTGGCGACTGTAATCCACATGACACTGGAAAGGGTGAAGCTGGCCATCGTCAACCTGCCACGCTCAATGACGTTCCTTCTCATCGCTCAGTACCAAAGCCTCCGTCTTCCGGGAGCAAACAACATCACCAGCGTGTCGCGCCGGCTGCGGCCGATGGTGCTCGTAGGAGCGGCCCGGAGTGCCAAACGCCCGGAATGCCGATGGAACAAGCTTAGGGTTAGGCTTAGGTTATGGCTAGGGTTTAGGCTTAGGTTCAGTGTTAGGGTTAATAGGGGTCAGTAGAGTTAGGGTCAAGGGTTAGGACTAGAATCAGTTATGCCTGTTCAGCATTCCGGGCGTTCAGCACTCCGGCCCCATCCGTGCTCACTGGAGCCCGGTACAGAGATCTCTCATGCGTCGCAGACTGTCGACGAGCGCTTCGGCGAACGAACGCGAGTTGGTGTCCGGCCACGAGCGAAACGACGCCACGCAGACGACCATGTAGTCGGCATGCGGGTTGTAGCAGACTCCGTAGCCGTCCTCCACCACCGGCCCGTAACACATGAAAGCGTCCATCGTCGTCGGCACCTGTTCCGACCATCGAAACACGTCTCATATGCAGCGGACCTCACATTACTTCGATCGCCCCGAACGAGCTCCAGGTTTATAAAGCGCCCTAATTCATTTGTTGATTCCGGCCCTGTATAAATTGCTTACGTAATTACTTTCTTACTTACTAATGTACTTGGCGATCCTGCAAAATAGCGGTTCCTGTTTCACACCCACGGAATTCTATGGATTATTTCACATGTGAAATTTTCCACCGATACTCCATGGGATTCTATGTGGAATTCCATGGGGTATAAAACCGGTACCGCTATTCTGCAAGATCGCCATTTACTTCCTTAAGAATAGGCCCGTTCCATTTCCAGGCCAGAGATGCACAAGTGGACAGACAGACAAACATACAACCAAACCATAGTTGTAAGAAACATTTGTTTATTTTTCAATAAATATATGCTTTAATGTTTTTTGTTCTTAAATGTTTTTTATTTTTTTCGCAACCTTTACATGTAATCAGAATCATTATACGTCATGATGTTAAATGCTAATTACAAATAAACTAATGTCATATTAATTACAAAGAAATATTATTTTACTCGTTTTAGGTCATCATAATTTCGCATAACTTCACAATTCACATAGATAAACACATAGTCTTATAATTTAGTTATGAACTATAAGAGGCATGATAAGTCTCTGTAGCTCCTGCACTCATCAAAATGCAAATAACACAACTGATGTTGGACATTTGTTTATTCTGTTTTTAGCTGTTTTTATTGACAGATAAAAACATGTTTAAAATGGTTTTTATTCCTAAATCAATGTTTTTATAACTACGAAACAAATATACACGCTACTCACAATACTTCGCACTCATACGGGGTTGAAGTAATTAGCGTTTAGAAAGGCTGGAGCTGCACCTGGCTCGTCGATAGAGTGAAATGGTTCGACGACTGGTAAGATTCGTCAAGGAACAAATCCGGCACCTTCGCGGCGCTCTGTTGGGCAATCATACGCAGACCAAGCAGGTGATTGTCAATGCCTCGGCCGAGGATCGCCTGTACATTCACCGCCGTCGTCATTAACTCACGGCCAAACAAAACAATCGACAGCATTCTGCCAACGACAGACGTCTGCATTTGTGCCTTTGTATGTGTGTGTGTGTGTGTGTGTGTGTGGGTGAAACAGGAAGCTCAGTGTCGAAGAGATCGCGCGACGCTTAGCGTAATTATTACCCAGTGGCCCAGGTATAGATGGTGTGCCTCCCTGTATGTGGGGACATTAACCGTCGAACAAAATGACCTTGGTCTACATTGCGTCCCAAAAAATCTGACCGCCTTTTTATTTTTGAATAACTGTCAACAATTAACCGATTTTAGTGATTTTTGGTGTGTGAAATCATGAAAAAACGTAGAGTGGCTTCAGCTGACAGGCGAGGTAGGCAAATTTATAAGCTTTTGATATCAAATTTTCTCAGCATTTCACGTACCAAAAATCATCAAAATCGGCTAATTTTTGACAGAGTTATAAAAAATAAAAAGGTGGTGAACAGAGTTCTTGGGACACCGTATATATGTATTTGGTACGTTGGTTCATCTTGACACCATCTAGGTCAAGTTCGATTGTTATTGTTATAGGTCAGCTTCAAGGTCATAGGATGACAAGTTCCGGTGTTGAAAAGTTAAAGCGAGGTTGGGAAAAGCAGACCGCAATTGGAAAGTGTAAACAAGAAACAGTCAGCTAAAAATTAACCGTCGGCTAAAATGTTTCTAAAGTTGTTGGTAGTTTTAGACCGATCCGAACCGGACACAATGCACTTCAAAAACGTAGGTAGCAGATGAAAATAGACTGACATGTAACTACTTACCGACCGCGTTAGCCAGGAAGGTAACGCAGTCGGTAGCGTCCGTGTGTCCGTCCGTTTGTGCCCACTCTATCGTTTGAATCGACTAACCTTTGAACCTCAGTTATTATGTGTGTGAGGGACTCATGACCACAGTAATGCAGTCCGTCTAACCTCGATTCTCGATCGAGGACAATACTTCTAGTTACCCATGCCACTAAGCTTAGTTAATGTAGGCTTACGACGACATCAGTTCTTTTACAGCATTTTAAGTTACTTGTCAGCGAATTTGCAAAATAATGCATTGTTTGCCGCACTGAGTTTTTCATAAATTTCATCCGACAGTCGACCAGATGCTCTGCATATTCTATTCGGTGGTCGCCTACCGCGCTCTGCACATATGCGTCGAGCGGTAAATAATCTCGGATGTATTGGACACCGTTTACACACGGGATATCGGCTGGCTGCTCTTTGGGCAGGTATCGCCGCCATGAATCGTCTGAGTTGAACGACCGTACATTATGCGATAGCAGTATTCACATTACAGCCAGGGCAGTTCCTGGCTGTACGTGACGTCAGACAATGGCATTATATAGTTATGCCTAACGCTAAATAACGTTAGTCGACAAAACCACCTGCATTAGCGGAGGTCAGTCACTGACATAAGTACACGAACGTACGTACTAACTCAGGTCAATGTCCAGCCACCTCGATTTGTTTCTGAGACGTTAATGACGTTAATCTATCACCAGGTTAACGACATTATTACGGTAGGCTACAAATCAAAGTCACACCTGCTACCTGTAGTGCCGTACCTGAACAAGGATGTCCGTCTGACGTTTGATTGCCTGACGTAGCAGCTGCAGTTTCTCATCCGCCTGACCGTCAAAAGACAGAAGTCATGCAATCTGGGCAAGGCCTATGCAAAGATGATATAGACAGATGCTAATGTTTACAAAAAGCTTTTTTTAGAAATAATTCAATAAACATCTTATTCGTACCATGTCAACTCGTACTCACACACAGTCTTCCCCACCTTCACCTTCTGTTGCACATGGCAGTTCATCACCACCACCTTCTCCACCATCACCACTATCTGTCACTACTTCAGTCTTTCATTCCGAACT
>Ga0209780_1003676_pt1 | contig 11552 bp, 9 predicted proteins | sample WorMetexBAHAMAS2_FD_187384 | JGI IMG/M metagenome (GOLD analysis project Ga0209780, IMG submission 187384) | Marine gutless worms symbiont microbial communities from Max Planck institute for Marine Microbiology, Germany - Inanidrilus exumae... | ecosystem: Host-associated > Annelida > Digestive...
TTGCCCCGTCAACATACGATGCGAGTCACTATGGATTATCAGATGATGGTCGCTCGCTCAGTCTTCATAGCTGTTATGATGACAATACTTCAAATGTGACAATCAATACTGGCGACGGCAATGATAATGTGACAGTTAACAACTATACAGGATGTTGAACATTTATAGCATTTCCCGATTTGGTGAAATACATAGTTAAGTTGTCATTTCGACCAACGGGAGAAATCTTCGTCCGGCTAAGAACATAGTTAAGTTGTCATCCTCCCGACAACCGGAGGGACCTTCATGAGGGATCTTGTCAGCCCAAGATTTCTCCCGTTGGTCGAAACGACAATTGTGCTAATAACATAGTTGGGTTGTCGTCCTCCCGACAACCGGAGGGACCTTCATGAGGGATCTTGTCAGCCCAAGATTTCTCCCGTTGGTCGAAATGACAATTGTGCTAATAACATAGTTGGGTTGTCGTCCTCCCGACAACCGGAGGGACCTTCGGGAGGGATCTTGTCGGCCCAAGATTTCTCCCGTTGGCATGCCTGACAATTGTGCTAATAACATAGTTAAGTTGTCATCCTCCCGACAACCGGAGGGACCTTCAGGAGGGATCTTGTCGGCCCAAGATTTCTCCCTTTGGTCGAAATGACAGTCGTATTTTATACAATCGGGAAACGCTATAGAAACCAAGTTGATTCAATAAACTTGGTTTCACATCAAAAAAAAGGAGGTATTACAAATTTTTGCCGGAGCAGGTTTGCAACTTGCTCCGTAAGGTTTGAGATCAACCTTGAAAACGTTTCGTTTCGGACTGGGTTGCATACGCCGTCCGGCAGTGAAGGAAGACGCACCCTGCAAAACCAAATTGACAAGGTACTAGACAGGTAAAACGTTACGGAGCAGGTTGCAAACCTGCTCCAGCAAAAAAGCCTGTGGACTTATGCAATTAATGCCAGCTACCGCCAAAGAATTGGGCGTGACTGATGCCTATAATCCTCACCAAAATCTGAGAGGCGGTACCAAATATTTACGCCAACAACTCAACCGAAGGGGGATAAAAGGCAATGTTCCATTAGCATTAGCCGCTTACAATGCTGGCTACGGCAATGTGAAAAAATATGGCTACAAGGTTCCTCCATTGTTGTGCTGGACGGGGTTTGCAGCCCCGTCCGTAACGTTTCACTCTCAAAACGGCAGCGATGGTCTTGCAAATCCCGTCCGGCTACAGACAAAATTAGTATAGTATTCTGGAAAAATAACTGATAAGTACTGAATTTTATTGTATTTTAACCGAAGCTCACTCGCCGCTATACGGGTAAAACCTTACGGAGCAGGTTGCAAACCTGCTCCTGCAAAAGTAGTAACGAAATGCCACTCAACATGAACTCACTGCATATTCAGTTTCCATTAAAAAAAATGCAAAAAAAATTCTTTGTTGTACTTTAAATAAAAGACGCGATCCAATCTTATCAAGGCTCTGTTGTCCGTTGTAATCGCCAGTTGATGGTGTCGCAAAATCCCAACCCTGTTTTTCCAGTTGACTTTTTAGCTGGAAGTCTGGTTTTTTTGATGAGTTTTAGGAGATATAATAAACATGCTGAAAAAATCCTAAAGTCAATTTTTTATGACTCCAATTGAAGGAAATAAGCTATGTTTACAACAACGTATTTTGAATACCGATTAGCGACAGCCTTTGACAAGAAACAAGCTAAATTGTTGGCTGAAGTGGTGGTTGAAGCTTATGGTGAACTGGTCAAAACCAGTGATTTCAACGAATTGAAGTCCATTGTTCGGGAACTCGCCACAGCACAGCAGCGCACGGAACTGCGCGTGGAAGAACTTACCGCCGCACAGCAGCGCACGGAGCGGCGCATGGAAGAACTCGCGAGCGCACAGCAGCGCACCGAGGTATCGTTACAACGGCTCACCAACGAACATCAAAAGACGCGCAGGCAGCTTGGTGGGCTAGCAACGACGGTCGGTTACCGCTTAGAAGATTTGGCTTATAAAGGCTTGCCGCCTTTGTTAGAACGAGACTTTGGTTTGATCGTGCAAGGTAGACTCAAGCGTACCTATCTCACAGATAATCAAGGGAAAGAATTAGAGGTCAATATTACAGGACGAGGCCTTCTTGATGGAAAGACGGTAACGATTATCGGTGATAGTAAAAGCCAGTTGTATAAAAATCATATAGATAGCTTAGTTCGTAAACGTTTGCAAAGATTTGAAGGGGTTGTGCAAGAAGTCTTTCCGGTGTTGGTGACATACATGGCAAGTAGCAGCGATGTCCAAGAATATGCCAAAACACAGGGGATTGCTGTGTATTATTCCTATGAGTTTTAAGACCAATTTGTTCAAGCGCCGCGCTTATCGCTCCCGCGCGGGGCAAAGGAATGCCTGCCAGGATGCGGAGCAACTGCAAAAGCGTAATCGAGCCGATAATTCTATCCTGTCATCCTCGTTTGTTGCAGTTGCCCCACGTGGGAACGATAGCAAACAACCTCGGCTCGGAGTCCAAAATTTATTTTGGACGATTATAAAGAAACAAATCCTTAAAACACAGCTATTTAAATCATAAACATGAAATTATTTTTTCTGGCCATCATCTTCGTGATTACAGGTGGTAGCCTGTTCACGGAAACGTTTAAGAAACATAAAATTATCCTCAAGCTCAATCCAAGCCATGACGGTACCAAAAAAAGGTATGGCTCAAATCATTGACGGTTATTATGAGCTGGCTTTGGTAAGTAAAGACAAGGGATATTTTGATGAGGCGAAGAAATGGATTGAAAGGGGTTTAAAGGTAATAGGAAATATCGTAGGACAGAAAAAGCCAAACCCATGGGGGCTGTACGATATGCGTGGGAATTATAATAAATTTAATACTTATGCAGTTTTAATCAACTTATTTTTTATATTTTACTTAACCTCGCATGCTTTGGCAGGCGCGATACAAGCGTCAACGACAACTTTATTAAGGGGATCGTACATCACAGAGGCGAGCCCCAGCAGCTATTTTATCACCATAAAGAACTTCAATGACTGCTTTTTAATAAACACCAAAGCCCAACAACTGTCCGCATCCTCACCCTCAGCTAAGACATCTATTTCTAGCGCAGTTGTCGCTGGCAGATAATAATTCATCCAAATCATATCAAATCGGCTTTCCGAACCCAGCCTCAACATATCTTCCATTTTTTTGGAGCTATTTAAGATGGGAGGGACGAAGCAACCATCGGTTATAGTCCCGCACTTCGAAATAAAATGGAATCACTATGCCGTTTTGATTCCACAAAATATTGAATAGTCGCTGTGCATAATGGCAGATTTGCTACATTTGCGCCGAGCTAACAGGGCACGATATTTGGCCATTTTTCGGGGGATCGATTGGACCCAATTTATCAACAATTCCATTTTCTGCTTTCTACCACAAAAACGGTCTAATCCTTACCACTTATCAGTTTGTATTTACCGTGCTTAGACAAGTTCGTTCCTCGGCTAAGGTATCACCCAACGACACAAGCCCATTTAGTACAGCGGATTCGGGGAAGAAACGAATTATTTTATCGTTCCTCTCGTTCCCACGGCGCGGGGCAGGGGGCATACCCCGGTTAAACCAACAAGGGCAAAATCATTAGCGCGGTAAACACGTCAATAATCAAGGCTTATCCGATAGAAATACCCAGTGCCCACGTATTCGCCAAACCAGTGCCAACAAGGGGAATAAAACTGCCAATTACGGTTGTGTTCTTCAATATAGGCTTGGATATCTACCGCCGTTTGGTGAGTTTTGACCGCATGGTATTAACAAAGCCCATGACGACGCCGGAATGTCAGTCAGGTGTCACAAAAGAATCCATATCCCCTTCGCTCGTCATAACTTCCGATAATACATTGTAAAGTTGGACCAGGGATCGCGGTCGTATTCTGGATCAATAGAAAGCAAGTATTCCCGCGTCGGTATATGAAAATCGCGCATATTCGTCGGCTCACTCAGCGGCAATCACTTGTAGCATCCAAGCTAAAAAGTAGGGTTCTCCGGCAACCAGCAACTCTATGCGATCATCCTCGCCACAGCGATCCATGATGTCACGGACTTGCCTAATCCAAGATAAATAAATCGCTTTAACATCGTCACTGTAATCGGCAATCAGGACAGCCTCTGACGTATCGCTCCGGGCGTTGTGAAATTGCTCTGTCGCAGTTGCCCCTTGCATCCGCCTCGACTAAGCGTTTCGGCAAACCTGCGGTATGTATTTCCTCAAATATGGCAAGCGCTTTTTGGCTAAGGGTTTAAAGAATTTTGCCGACACGACACAATAGCCCATCAAGGCTATCGTGCTCAGGCGGTGCGCTTCACGCTAGCCCAAAAACACTCGCGGCTTTTGATGTGATCAGAGTGAAATGAATGTGTTCTGTCTATCTGCCTGCCTTGAGCGGATAAAATTTTGGGAGTAGCGAGGCTGAGCAGGGCATATATCAGAACTATTTTGGGGTTTATTATGGTTGGCGTGGTGAGTCCATACGAGCGGTGCCGAGCGTCGAGGCGAAAGTTTTTTTTAAACTTTTGCCTCGAAAGTTGCTTCGTTTCCCAGCAGGAGGTTGGGAAGAATCCCTGGTATCTGGGCCAAAATATTTATCTGAACATCTATAGAAACCATTTACGACGGGATATATTCTCGCACAATACGAATAGCTTCCCACGTTTCCAATTCGCCTTCTTCTCGTGCGATGATAATTCGGAGCCGCCATTGAAGCCTTAATATTAAGTCTTTCTCTTCACGGTAACTGGATTTGGAGCGAAGTTTTCGCTCACTCCTTGTTTCAAGTTCCTTATATCCAATCAAAATCGTTTCTGCGATTTGCACTACAAATTTTCTCCAGGCTTGCCGCAGTTCCGATACTGTTGTGGCTGTCGCACAGCTTAAGAGATCACTGAGTAACACAGTTAATCGTTGGACAACAGGGTCGGAATGTAAGCGTTCCGTTTGAACCAGTTGTCGCGCTGTCCGTAAATCGCCTTGTTCAATGGCGTTACAGACAGGGCAAGTAATGTCAGCGCGGGCAAGGATGCGGGCGAAGGCGCGGGCGAGACCGTGGATTGAGTCGTGACCAAGACCGTGACTGGCACGAGCTAAGGCCTCGCGGGCACGGGCGATAAGCTCAGAGGCACGGGCATCGTGATTGTTAAGGGCAGAAGTGGCTTGGCGGGCACGGTCAAGGGCAACATAGCTGAGACTGTCTCTGTCCAGTCCAGCACGGGCAATAGTCTCGCGGGCTCGAGTGAAAGCATTGTCAAGGGCAGCACGAGCGCGGGTGTGGGCGTAGCTATCGAGGTAGGCACGGGCATCAAAGGCATTAAGGGCGACCGCAAGGATATCGAGACCATTACGGGCGATAGCTGTGGCTAGATGGTGGGTAAAATCGCGGCTGAAAGCGTAGTCAAAGGCACGGCTCAGGGCGCGGGTACGACGAGCGAGGGCGTGATCAAGAACACTGTTGAGGGCACGCTCTGCGTGTTCAAGCTCAAAGATGAGATTGTTAGCGCTGGCTAGTGTATAACCCTGTGACAATGGTGCTTCATAAAATTTTTTAAGAATGCTGTAAACACGTTGCCTATTAATCCCTCTAAACCAAGTAAGATCGTAAGCATCATTAACTTTGTGCCAGGTTGCTAACTCTTCCGCCTCAATAGCGGGATAGTTTTTTGCCTCAGTATTCTGTGGCAAACGATAAGAGATTTCACCACCTTGTCGCTGACTCAACCATGCACAAAATGCCTCTGCATCTTCGGCACGTATGCCACAAACGGGTGCTTTAGCACTCCCCTTGGGAAAAGTGTATTCTGTCCAATGATCAGGTTGATGATATTTGCCCCGTGCGCGAGCGTCATCGAGAAACAATTGATATTCCGCGCAGGTGATATATTTGAGATCAATATCACGCTGTTCGTCTATACGATGTAAAGATTTAAGGCGTTGATCTAATTTCATTTCGCCCGCCAATCGGCGACGTTGAGGATCGGGAGATTCAAGTTCCGCAGCAATGCGATCTTGAACCGCTAAATGTATTGACTTGTCCAATGCACGGGCTTCTTTTAAGCAATCGACAGCCAGCTTTAGGGCTGCAACGCTACCATTTTCAAGACAGGCTTGTATCAATGGCGTGGCATTATTACTTTGTGCCGTATACAATTGAAAAGTTTCATACCACCAACTGTTATTGACCGATTTTTCCCAGGCAATTTTAACATTATTGTCGTCTAGTATATGTGAGGATGCCAGATATTCTTGAAAAGTTAAATGTGCAAATCCCCAGTTGTTGGGTTCTTGTTCCAAGAGTAAACCACTGCTGGCTTGCAGATCATTTAAAAAATGCTTGGCATCTTCTTTGTTCAGCCCGATACGTTCTAAGTTCGGGGCAATAATTTTTCTGGCATTTTCCGTACTGATTTTACGAATTTTAGAACGCATCATTTGAAATGCCAGCGGTTGTAAAACAACACGCTTTTGGGCGGCACTCAAGCTATTTTGTATTCCTTTACCAGCCGCCCAATGTCCAAGCAAGACATCGCAAATTTCGGCATACAATTCTACTCGCCGCCCCGGTAATTGTCCCCGATAACGGTGTACCATTGCAATCATCGTGAGGAGTAAAGGATTAACGGTTAATGCGTTCAAAATTGGGGCGGCTCGCAGGCGTTGTAATAACTCCTTAGCACCATTTTCAGCTCTATGCCGTATGCCATCATCTATTTTGCCCCCAAAAGCCATCACTTCGTTAGCTAAATACCAAGCTTCAATGAATTGTCGTACTTGCCCCCCATTAAAAGGTTGCACTTCTAAAATCTGGGCATATTTGAGCCGGGCACTGAGATATCCTTGAGGTCGTGCCGTGATAATGAATTGACAATTTGGATAGCTAATAATTTGTTTATCTAGCCAAGCTGACACCATTTGCCGCTGAGCCGTATCCGCGACTTCATCCAATCCATCTAACAGCACTAAGCATTTGCCCTTTTTTAACTTTCGTGCAAACCATTGTGGTGGTGGATTTAAGCCTGGGTAATTGTCCGAGTTACTAAAATGCTTTTGTGCTAATTCTGCCAATGTGAGCTCTTCATCTACAATGATTTCTTGTACATGATTCCGCAACAATAACAAAATCGGCACATAAGGGGGGAGACCATGCAAGTGTTGTTTATTCGCGGCGAAAGTCAAAGCCAGATGCTGTAATAGCGTGGTTTTACCACACCCGGGTGCGCCGATGATGGCGAATACCAGCCTCTTTTTACGACTGCGCTTGCCAATCTGCAAAAAATACCATAAGGGGCGATTGCCGGCCATTTCTCTAGTCGAAATGGGATCGAAATTCGCATGTTGTGGACTGTAAGTTGGGGCAATGCGTAAGTCAACAAAAACTTGTTCAAGTTCAAGGGTAAATGTACCTCTGGTACGCAGTCCACGGACATTAAAAACGCGGTGTTCAAAAAAGATATGTTGATTATAGCGACGGCGAAAACTAGAAAACCAGAGGTTCATAGTCGAAGCTAGCCGTTGAATGGTGAGAACAGTCGACTTGGTTCCATGGTGCCTAGCACTTCGTTTTTTCTTGATCATGATTTATTTCCAATAAGCTGATTTAAACTGCCTATTTATTTTTTTTTTAAAAATAGGCAAAAAATACCTGCCGGGTCATTACCAACACACGGCTTTATCGTTCCGATCATGCTGATGTAAAAGCGTTTGATTCAATGTTCAAATCCTCAGTACAGGAGAAAATTAACATTCACAGAAATCCCATTTCTTAGAGAAATGGGATTTCTTTGAAAAGCCTCTGTACTGATGAGCGAAAAAGCTTGGTTTATTCTGCCAACACTTGCGCCAACCGTTGTGCCTGATTACGGGCATTATGAACACATTCCCAATTCTCCATCACTTCACACGCCTGTGTAATGATTACCCAATTATTTAAGCGTAGCTCATCAGAGTTTTTATCATTGCTAACAATATTGTTTATTGACTTATTTGCCAATTCAATGGCGCCTGCCCATTGTTTTTGTTCCAAGCGCAACTCTGCTAAGCGGTGTAAAAATTCAGAGTGGTGTGGAGCAATATACAAAGCACCTTCAAGTGCTTGTGTAATCAGCTTCTTATTTTTTTTCTGTAAATGTTTATCAGCGAACTTATTGGATTTATCAGCCAGTAGCAGCACACGTTTCCAGTCTTCTAAAGCAGAGGCGTACACCTGTGCTTGTGTTAAACGAATTTCCGCTAATTGATACCAAAGTTCTGGATTCTTGGGCGCCTTTTGTAAGGCGCGATCAAGCTCTCCCGCTGCTTGTTCAAATGCCTGTGTGAGCAGTATCCTATTTTGTTTGCGTAGAGCATTATCGTTGGCTGCAAGCGTATTGGATTTTTGAGCCAGAGGAATGGCGCGTTTCCAGTGTTTTTGTGCTAAACGCACATGTGCTAAATGATACCATATTTTAGGATTATTTGGTTCAATCCGCAAGGCGCGTTCAAACAAGGCTACGGCTGGCTCGAATTGCTGATTATAATAATTGGTTTCGGCGTTGTCCAATAATGCGTTCACGGCTGAATCTGGGCTTGCTAGGGTATTTGTTATCGTCAGCAAGGTGACGATTACCGAGCACTGCCATTTAATGTTGATGTTATTCATATTGCTTTTTCACAGCGGGGTTTCTATTGGGTGCAATCATTAAACACGGTGTTTGCCGCGATTTTATTTACAATAAACGGTATACGTTTAGAGTCAACTTGGCGCCAAGTTACGCCTTCTGGGATTGGGGGGGCATTCGAGCGCGGATGCAGTGCTTTGATGAAATTGCTCCAAATTACCATTGCGCCTGATGCACCCGTTAAGCCCATCGGTTTGTTATCATCACGACCAACCCAAGTCACTGCCAGCAATTCATTGCCAAAACCGGCGAACCAGCTGTCCATTGAATTGTTAGTCGTGCCTGTCTTACCGCCTAAAATCATGTCTTCAGATAAATATTTTCTGGCATTATAGCGTCCGGTTCCTTCCCGCACCGCAGTTTGCAAGGCGTAATTAAGTAAAAAAACTGGAGCAGGATTAAAACATTGTTTTACCGAAATCGAAAGGTGCTTTAAAGGTTTTCCGTCATGGGTTGAAATGTCGCGGATTGCGCGTAAGGGGGTGCGAAAGCCATAGCCAGCAATCGTTTGATACATTTGGGTTACTTCTAGCGGTGTCAAGCTCATGCTGCCGAGCAGATGCGCGGGATACATTGTAAATTCACGCTTAAGCCCCAGGCGTTTCAAAGTATCAGTGATCTTGTCCAGTCCTAAGCCCTCCATGCCTAAATGTACTGTTGCAAGATTATAGGAATTTGCTAAGGCTCGATACAGGGGCACCTGACCGTGTGAGCGATCACCATAATTTTTTGGTTCCCAGATTTGGCCCGATTTCATTTTTAATTCGTAGGGCGTATCATCAATTAGGCTTGTTAAATCATAGCCTTGTTCTAGAGCAGCTAAATATATTGCAGGTTTTACTAGGGAACCAATTTGGCGCTCAGCATCGAGGGGACGGTTAAAACCAATAGAGTGTGTGGTTTTGCCGTTAACCATGGCTAACACTTCGCCAGTTTGACTGCCCACTACGATCATCGCGCCTTGTAAATCTTGTGCATCGCTATGCTTTTCTTCTAATTTTTCAAGACCCTCAATCATGGCTTGTTCCGCTGCTTTTTGAATTATTGGGTCCAAAGTTGTTACAATTTGTAAGTCTTGTGATTGCAAGTCTAAGTCTTTTAATTGACGGCGCACCAGTTCAAAAAACGCTGGAAACGGAATACCGGTATTTTTTTCCAAACCCAATGGAGCCTCTTTGGCCGCTTTCGCCTCTGGTTTTGAAATTTTACCAGTCAATAGCATCACATCCAACACCATATTGCGACGCTTTTTGGCACGTTCTGGATGTTTGCGTGGATTATAAAGCGATGCACCGCGTACCAGGGTAACTAGTAATGCTAGTTGCGGTAGTTTAAGTTCCTTTAAGGGACGATTGAAGAAAAATTGTGCGGCTAAGCCCATGCCATGAATCGCACGTTTACCCGCTTGCCCTAAATACACTTCATTCATGTAAACTTCGAGGATTTCGTTTTTGCTATAATGCCATTCTAGCAAAACAGCCATGATAGCTTCATTGATTTTACGCTTGATGGTGCGCTCTGATGATAGATAAAAGTTTTTGACAAGTTGTTGGGTGAGAGTGCTACCGCCTTGTACCCGTTTACCCGCCCTGTAATTAGCAACAATCGCGCGTGCTAAACCGCGTGGACTGATGCCCCAATGTTCGTAAAATTTACGATCTTCCATGGCAACTAGGGCATGAATAAGTGCTTCTGGTACTTCGTTTAAACGTACCAAAATGCGGTCTTCATTGTGGCTGGGATAGATTTTGCCTATTAGTTGTGGCTCCAAGCGTAGCAAAGCCAGTGGGCGTTCGGGATGCGATTCTTTGATAGATACGACTTTTTTGTCGGAAAAGCGCACTTGTACAGTACGTGATGGCTCGGGTATGTCCCAAAATTCAAAGCCACGGGTTGTGATTATAAATTCGTTGTCGTTGTAGTGATATTGTCCTGGCGCTTTAGGTGAAGAATTCTGTTGATAGCCAAGGGCTTTTAGTTCTGCAATTAAATTCTCGGTTGTGAGAGGTTTTCCGGTGTAAAATTCTAATGGACGTGCGTAAACACGTGCTGGTAATGCCCATCTTTTTCCTTCAAATTGTTGGCGGACTTGAACGTCTAGCTTAATGACATAATAGCCTAAAAAAATCAGGATAATGAATAGGAGTAACCAGCGCCATCTAAAAGGGTAAGGGGTGTAGCGACGAGTTTTTTTTAAAAATAGCATAATAAATATAGTTATTACCAAAAAAATACATCAAAAGAAATTTGACAAAATAAATTATTTTACTACGGAAATAAAAAAATGAATTTCAAATTCCGTTATAATAAGTTATCACAAAAACTTATAATCTGATGTGACGCGCATAGTTGGTTAGTGTGGCGGCGGTGGGTTTTGAGCGGGTGGTGTGGCAGGGGGTGTCCAGACCAAACTAAAATTTGGACTGGGCAAGATTGGCTTTGGTATTTTTTTTAGTGAGATGATTCAAGGTTTTTATTCGTTGTTGAACATTCGTTGTACTCACAACAGCTTATCAGTTATCATTAGATGAGATGAACAAATACTTACACCAATACAATAGACACAGAGTACACATGAAATGACAAAAATTATCTCGTTTGCTTGTTTGGTTTCATTAGTAATACCCCATGCCCAAGCTGCTCCTGGCGGCTGTTCAACATCTTATAGTTACTTACAAAGTAAGGCTTTGACAAGAGAGCAGATTGATCAGGCTTACGCGGCTCATGCGGCCGAAGGCATGAACATGTATAGTCCACAAAACTATCAATATATCTTGACAATATAGAAGATATTCTATATATTAGCTCTCCTATGAAAGCAGGAGAAGTTTTAAAACTAACTGGCATCAGTCGAAGACAC
>Ga0209780_1003677_pt1 | contig 11552 bp, 8 predicted proteins | sample WorMetexBAHAMAS2_FD_187384 | JGI IMG/M metagenome (GOLD analysis project Ga0209780, IMG submission 187384) | Marine gutless worms symbiont microbial communities from Max Planck institute for Marine Microbiology, Germany - Inanidrilus exumae... | ecosystem: Host-associated > Annelida > Digestive...
TCGCCGTCTTAATCATGGCCATGTTATCGCGCTCCGACAGGTCGTAACTGACTTTTCCTTTGCGCTCATCACTGCCGTCGTGGCTGCGTTCAGCGGCCGAATGCAGCTGCACATGTACCTTCGACATGCCTGCCGATGCCTGCGTGGTGACTGCACTTCAGTCCAGCTCAAGTCGACCACGTTCGTGAGCTTGTGCAGTGCGCACATGTTGAAGTCTGTTTCTCGGCGACTTTGCAAAGCAGAGCGACGAATGCATGTGCGCAAGTTGATGGTAACGTACTTCGCCGCACTGCAGAATTGCAGCGATGTCAGCCTGTACCCACGCAACGGCAGTGTACCCTGTACCACTACATGTGCATCTTGCTCTGCTGTCATCGCGACAACGATGCCGTCGCTAACGCTCGTAAGAATCTGGCTGCAGCTCAACGCGGTATACCAGGTGACGTGGACGTGGAATACGACAAAGAGAACAACAACGTTACAGAGTTCCGACACGAGCGCAAACCTCAGCAGTGCCAAAACACTGTGAGACTAATCTCCATTCACTGCAGTGTTCTCGAACTGCGTTGCCAACGTCACGGCTGCAGTCAGTGACGACAGCATCTACAACGCAATGCATTCATCACTGTGCTTCGCCGTCGTGCGCGACATCATTCATCTCTACCCGCTTTGGTCCGCCGCGTTTCAGCAGAACGTCGAACGTCTGGCGGCAGATCATGGCCATTGTGACTCGGTGACTGACACTGCTCCATCGCGGTGCAATGGAGTCACACTTCCGGTCCGCTAAACACGGAAGACAGTGGCGGCGAATGAGCGTGCGGCCGTATCAGTTCCTGTCAACCGAATTGGCATATGTCAACAGCAAGCTGAACAAGAAGAAAATGCCTGATGTCCACATCAAACGTTCCGCGTACCTGGCGGACTCAGAAGAAACTTGGCGACATCAGTGGCAGTCTGCGCATCAAGCGTCGTTGCTTACTTGTTACAGACTCCCCAAGATTCTGTCCACATTGAACAATGGCTCAGTAATGGAGTTGCAACGCTTGATGCGCATAGGTGCGAAGAGAGCTGAACAGATATTTACCTTCCGAAATTATTGCACATCCATAAACGTTCTATTTCTGGACACCTAAGAAACCAAGTTCTGGCCATGGCCAGAGTTATGACTGAAGTGGCCAGAATTAGGTTCACTCACTTACGGCACTGCAGCGGTACGACATCAGTGCATGGATACAAGTTGCCAAATATTTATCTGTGTCGAAAAAAAACTGCTAAAAGAGAATAACTTAAACGATAAGCCCCAAGCCATCTGGAACACTGACGAGACCGGAATCCATAAGCCTGGCAAAATTGTTCTATTAATGGGGCAAAGCATTTACACAGCAGAACTAGTGGCAACAGGGAAACCATCACTGTAACTGGAACCGTGTGATGTGATTGTGTCATGTGATTCTGAAGGGAAAGACTAATAGAAGCCTCTTCAGCTTTCAGACTGAAGATGCTCCAGAAGGAAGCACATGGAGTGCATCTCACAGTGGGTGGAATGAAGAGTAACTGAAGCCAGTTTTCGTTTTCATGATTTTTGTAACGTATATGTATAAGTTTCCGAGTACATATGGTGGTGCATTATACAGTGGAGAAGGTAAATGTAAACCGGCTTATCGTCAAATAAGTTTGACATGTTTTTTTTGTGTTAGACATTCCGGACATCGGCATTTGCGTATGACGAAACGATAGCAGCAAAGTACTTCAATGCTGACGTCATTACCATCGCGCAAGCGTTAGGATCACTGGAAAAAACGCGTTGTTCCGTAAGAGGAAAAGTAACAACGGTAAATAATCTTGTGATTGATAATGTTGTTCTTACAATGTAATGTGCATTTCTTTAGTTAAGTTAGTTAAGTTTTCTTTTTTCTTTGTCTCCTAATTTGATAATGGTTTTACTTTCCGGTGAATAAAGATTATCAAATCATTTCTATTTCTATTTCTATTTCGGTGAATAAAGATTTTCAAATCATTTCTATTGCTACTCTAATAAATTTGTTATTGTGTACAGTATCTTTCGTCTTCGATAGACTTATATTATCAAAATTAAAAAACAACTCGAAAACGCAAATGGAAGTCTAGAAAGAAGAAGATGCAACGTTTAGAAAAAGTTATGCATGGTAAATTACTTGGTTTATTTAACTGATTAATGCATTCATTATAGATACAAGGCAGCCGGCTGCATAACAGAAACAGTGCAGCTATCGCTGAGGTATCCGCACGAAGCACTTTGTCCACCAACAGAACCACATTCACGCAAGTGCTTAAGTGTGAATTTTCACGCAAAATCGGGTAACCAAATAGGCCTAGTAATACGGCACAAAAAAGGTAAAGGTGTCCTGGACATGTTCAAAAACAGTTATGTAAAATTTCTGCAAGATTGTGTGTAACAGAAATTATTCGGTTCTGTTTATCTTGGCGGAGTTAATAAAGAATGTAGACGTTTTTGAGACACGGTCCTTATCAACTAGGCCTGCCAGCCAGTTTGCCTACTAACGTGCGAGTGAGTGGCACCATCAGCACAGGGTAGGCAAGCCAACCAACCACAATGCAAGTGAAACATACCTACGATGAAGAGGAAACGTAGAAAGATGTACACATGAACAAGACAGGACGAGATCAAAACTTGAAAATGGCAGGTGTTGAACTGAAATTGAAATACAAAGAACCAATAGCTGTTGTAAGAAATGACGTTGAAGCTATCAAGTCACTAATGTGTTACATTTCCAGCGTGCAATCAGAGTTCCATAACTCACTCAGAGCAGATAAAGAAGACTGCTAACAATGACATTATCGATTTTGATGTGGTTGAGTGACAGTCTGAGTAATACTAGTCAGTATTTTGAAACAGTGCTATCTTGCCCGATGATCAGTACAGTGCAGTAATATTAATAATCAATATTAAGTAGTTTTATGTTTGCTTATTTTCTGTAAGTCACAGTAACTTTAGCCTGAGCTGATAAGAACTGTCACCTGCTGACAGAGACACATGTCTAAGAGAGTGCACTGAACAAAAGTGCAATCTTGTCAGATGAACGGTACTTTGCATTAGCAAATCCATAAGTAGTTTGTTTGCTGTGTTAGTCTATTTACTATTAGCCTAGTCACAGTAATTTTAGCCCAAGAGTTGTCTTAAAAGTTCATTCAGATCAGATAATTTTTACACATGTTTGTCGTATAGCGGAATACTAAACATACTCTTGTTTTTATATGCTAGTATTATGACGTACAGAAACCCCTGATGCTGTGATACTGAATGGTTGTAAAGAGTTTTAGAGTTCTGGTTGCGCTGGCTGCTTGCTTGTTTAATGTTTTCGTGGAGGTTGCCAAGACGACGTGACCACAGCTTCGTGCCGTTATTCATTCAAACTTGTTGAATGAAGTTATGATATTGTGACCAGGCGGCGCGCCGTAAGCGCCGACGCTGGCACAGCATTGTTAGCTGCAGTCAACTGGCAGCTGATCCAGCTGCGTGGGCAGATCCGAGTGCGTTCCCTCCCCTGATTGGTCAGAAGTCCAGTAGCAGCGGCATCGGACCGCAGTCGCTGTCGAAGTTCCGACAGTTGTGAAGAAGCAACTCATGCAGTAGGAAGCGTCTTAGAAGAGTCGTGATAACAATTGTAATAGAGATTTGTTGTGCATGTCAATTATATGTGATACACACATTATATGTGTGACAGAGACATCGGAACCTATGGAAATTATTGTTCTGCATCAATATGCTGGAGACATACATCCGCAGCAGCCTATGTATCCAACACTTCCTCCTTTTCAGCAATGTCCCCCGCATTTAGCGCACCATCGCTTGTGGCAAAGGGAGACGCCTAAAAACATGGTATAAATATTACGTCTGATGGCTATTAATGACTAAATTATGAAAACCTTGCTGGAATTTTACAAGTCGTAATTGCTTCTGGTTTTATCAAGAAATTTTCTGAAATTGGTAACGCTGTGGCAAGCCATGGTTGAGCCTTGCCAGGAATTCTGTAGTTGCATATTGTTGAAATTGTTGAAAAGAGACGTCCGGCAGTGTTTTAAGCGTCCGTGAACATGAGACGCGTCTCGTCTGTACATACATCTGTTTTTCTCGACCGTCGGACGGCGGAATGGCAGCACGCAGACATTCTCTCATTCCTCTCAGCTTTCTCTCTCTCTTTCTTCCTGTACCTACTCAGTCCGAAGGACTCACTCGAGGTAGCACCGATCATTTCTGAAAAAGTTATTAAGTTTTAAACTTATAGCGTTTCCGGTACCCGCGTGTATAGCCAATATATACGTCAGGCATTGGCGCACCTGCCGGATTGAAAATCCCACTTATCTACACCCTTAAAGGGGAGCCTTCTGGTTGGCGCTCTTCGCCAATCAGAATACCTGTCGTCTCGGTACTAAAAACAATCTTCTTTTAGTGCTGTACTATAAATTATTAATCTTTTATTAACCGACCCGTGTATTTCCCATTTGACATACAACGCTCTGTTCCATGTATGTCAAATTAATCAGCACATGGCAGACTCCAAAAGCCATGTTGCTAATCGTGGCCTCCTTTGCAATCGGAAGGGACGCCATGCGATCTTTATTCATAAAAAAACCTTCAGACTGAGTCGAGTATGTATGAAATAAATATTTATATATTTATTTATATATAAGTATATATATTTATATAAATTTCTGGGTTAAATGCAACTGCATGTTGGTAGACACCAGAATTCTTACATCTGATGGTGATGTAGTTGCAGCTCATCATCTAGTTCAACACAATCTGGTTGAAAGCACTCTTCATCAAATGGATCCATGTTCACGTCAAAGGGTTCTCGAAACCACGATAAGCACCATGTACAAATTACAAATATTTATGCACTGCCATAAATGAGGAGTCGGCAATATGTATCGTATCAGGCGACACGCCTGATATTATGAGGAATATTGTCGAGGGAAGTTTTGTTATTATCAAAGCTGCAAAGATTTATCCACGCGACGACGTGGTGTTTATATACTTCACGTCGGACACCAAGGTCTGTTATGTAATTTTTATAGTAATTTAATTTTGACTTATACACCATATTCCCACAATCGTATCGCATTTTGCACAGTAATTCCGTATTCAATTGGATTGCATTCATTCGATCATATTTTTTACAATATTTGTACGAATGGAAACGGAGAAGAATAATAAAGATTCATAACATCTTAAATGCGTCATAAAACCTACAGTCAACTACAAATAGCTCTTGTCGCTATTAGTAGCAACAGTCTGAGGCCTACGCTATACTGTCGGACATCGGCAAAGTTGGCCGTGGCTGTAATGGAATGGCTAATATAACGTCCCTCCGTATGGCAGTCGATACACCATGATTCACCAGAGGGCAGCATGCGACAAGGGCCTGACAACATGGAGGCTGACATATCTGTTAACATTATTAGTATAACTAGCAGCCAAGCAAATGGACTATACGAGCGCTGACTAGAAATGAGATAAGAATAAACGACGACAGCCCAGGGAAATGATTTTGAACTAATTCTAACGATAAAAATGGAAACTAGACATACCGTAGAGAGATCATTTGTTAATGAATTTCGGGCGAAGCCTATTTGTTTGTAATTTGTCGCGTATATATTCACCGAAAAGTGTCTCTACAACGGTTTAGTAACATAACAGCACACCATCTTTGCATTGTTGTAGCATAATAGCAATACAGTGCTATAAGGTATAATGTTAATAGACCTGTCCATTTTGCATCTGTGGTTCCTTGATATTGCAGTTTTGGCAGTGCAGACCTTTTCCCAGTTTAGATTAATAAGGCGGTGCAGTATTTGTTGGTCCTAGAATAAACTTTACTTTATTGTGACTATAACACGTTAATGATGTTACCTTGTAGCAATACGGTGCTAGACAATACAAATTTGTGCTACAGTTCAGCAATAAAGTGCTATAACGTAAAATACTTGAACACGCCTGTATAATATTAGTGTTTTTGTTGTTAAGTTCACAACAGTCAGTTAGCCTGTCACTGTGAAAAATATAAATATTTTAATCTCCATTTTGTCGCAACAGATTACTTGTAGTGTCTGTCAGCAGTTTGGAGTAAAAGGCTTGCATGAGAAAGGGCACCATAGAGGCACCTGGGTCTCAGTCCCAGTGCCACTAAGCAGCGGCAGAAAGCTATACAAAAAAGCAGCAAAGCATGCACGTAGTGCTGCACATTAAGCTGCAGTAGCCGCTTCACAGCTTGTGCGCCGTCCAGGACCGCTGACACATTTGCTCACAGCAGCAAACGAATACGCAATACAACACTCACATGCAATAAAAACATTATTTCGCAGTGCATATTTTATGTTTTCTTCAAAGATTGCGCACACGACTAACTGGCGCGAACTCGTATCCACCGTCGCAGCGAGTGATTCAAGTGGTCGTCTGCAGAAATTCTTGACAGACTGTCCAGCAAATGCCCACCAGTTAACGTCAACGTGTGTTGTCAGTTTTCTAAATGTGCACTGTGTACGTGCAGTGTGGGACATGGACGACTTAGGCTGTTTGTATTGACTCGGCGTGTGCAGTCTTAGCGAAGCTTCCAGGAACAATATTCCTACAAAGTTTGTGGTGTAGTGCACACGCATTGGTTTTGTTATAGTCGTGCGTATGGGCCCCGCCTCTGAGCCCCGCACCTTTCTAGAGACTATGGTTGCGTTAATGGTTCTAGGGATGTGGTTCCTTTGAAACAGCGTATAACGCAAACAGTACATGGTTCATATCTAATGCTGCACCTCACACCAAGCCCCGCCGTTCAGCCCCGTCGCTTTAAGATTTGCTTCCTAAAAGAACTTATCACCGACGTTCATTTATTGAGGTGACGTCAGCGTGTACGTATATAGCGTTATTAAAGTGTGAGAATTTTGTCTGCATTAAGTTTCCAGCGTAGTACGAAGAGTTGGCGATAATGTCAGTAAGTATAATTCAGACATTGGTCATTAGATATTTAATATTTAGGCATTTTAGACTATTCCCAACATCTCCCTTTACTCGTTCTTTTCTTAAATAGCACTGTTGTGTGTTTGCCGAGGGCACGAGGTTAGCTGTTCCGTGGCGATGTCCTGAGCCAGCTTGTAACTTATAAATGGATGTTCCGAGAGCTCAAGCTGGACATCTCCTTCGCAATTATCATCTGCTTTTCCAAGGAAGGGGAACAGAGCCGATACCACTGTATGGACAAGAACTCCAAGACCGGTTGGAGGCGTTTCGCCGGCGTAATAGAGGAAGCCGCCAGCGGGCCAGAGAAAATCTCCACATAGCTACGGGCTCAGCTTGGGTCGGTGGTGGGTCGCCGACTCCTGCCCGGTCAGATATTCAGGTGGCAGGTTCGGTGGCTGACCCCGACCCCTTTCTAGAGGACTGGGATGCGGCTACGTTCGAGCTACTGATATATTGTATATATGTTTGATTTTGAACAAATGTGCATTGCCTGAAACGTTACCTGTATTCTGTACATGATGAAAACAATGCACACTAACAAAACCGTCACTTTATGTTGAAATGTCATGCACGTTACATTATTCATTCACAGTCGTAGTGGTGGTACCCATTAGATCTGTTTAAACGTCTCACATACAAATTACGTGTAAAATCAGTCGTCAGTGGTTTCATGCCGTATTGCATGTCTGTCGGAGTACACAGATATGTCGATGAGATTGAAATGTTAAATTGCTCTTTGCTACCGTATCGTATCATGCTGTGGAAACAGGCAAGCTAACACACTGGAGCGGCAAACAAATTAATGAACTTGATGATATCCATGATTTGAGGAGGAGGAAGAAGAAGAAAATGACAGTGACGTCAGTGTGCCAGTTAATGAAGCTGAAATGGCCGACACAGAACAAGAAGATAGGGATAATAATTAACTGAGCAGTGTGGTAGTCAAGAGAAAACCGGTGGTCCTACCAGTAACTTGAAAACGATTCTGTCCTTGGCCATGGCCTTCAGAAATGTATTTGGTTTGAGTTTATGCCTATTTACCACGTATGGAAAATTCTTTGCCTTACTTTAAGCGTCGATGTGGCGGACACACTCTCTGCACTGACAATCTTGCGGGCCTCGTTAAACTTAATGTCTCTCTCTGACGTCAAGTGCTGGACTTTTTTCAAAAAGCCATTTAGGGCAACTCTTGTTGAAGGCAGTGCAGTTGAGACACATAGCCTCATGACTGCAACTGTCACTGTTGTGGCCGATATGACTATAAACGGTACAGGTTTCCCTTCCTCTACAGGCATTTTTATCCTGATCAATTTTTTTTACATTTGAAGCAGCGCAGTGGGTTTAATATGAAGACTGAGACTGGAACTTCATGCGGCGCTCTCCTAACCGACATGCTCTCAGTTCTACTTTTTGGCGCTGGAGACAATGTCAAAGTCGTCGAGTCTTTCATGTATATTGGTGTTGGGTCTGGTAAGCATGACATCAGGCACACAACTCTATGGACTCCGAAGATCGCAAAATGCGACATTCCTCTATTACCTGTCTAATGGATAATGTGTATGCGGCTTCTGTGGACGACAATTAACTGTTTACTGCCATGTGAATAACCAGACATATGTGCAACATCTTACAGTAGAGTGCGGAGTTAACACTACCCGTTTTGAGTTCTTCTAGTTTCGTTTGCCTAGAGGCCGTAAACAAACAGCAGTCTACTAGTATGTGGCTGCAGTGTAAGCAGTGGACACATTGCAGAGTGATGACAGAACACTGTGATGTCAAAAGAACTGCTGCTGAGGAAGGTGATAATGTGCAACATCTTACAGTAAGTAGAGTGTTAAGTTAACACTACCCGTTTTGAGTTCTTATAGTTTCGTCTGCCTGGAGGCCATAAATAAACAGCAGTCTACTAGTATGTGGCTGCAGTGTAAGTAGTGGACACATTGCATAGTGATGACAGAACACTGCACAGCCGCGCGACTTAGTGCTGACACACAGTACTTCGTAGACAAATTTAGCTGACACATTTAGCTTTTTCAACTACACGACATCAGTAGTTAAACAGAGATAAACAATGATAAACACTAAACAGACAGCAAGGCACCCGCTATGTCATCACTGGTCCTGCTTTTTCACTGGCGATCACGTCCATGGCTCGAGTTTCCTTTGACGCTGACAAGAAAGGCATCACATGACATTTATCGTCAAGGAACGTCTCTTCGGTGTCACGTAACTATAATCTTCTTGATTTTGTAACTAACAGAAACGACGGTGCAAGGTGCTGGCGCGACACCACGGTGCTTGTTCGCTTGGCGACCGGCATCGCACCCTGGCTGCTGGATACAGACTATGTGAACACCTGGTAAATGCCAAAGGCGATGTTGACGATCCTGCTGCGGAACCGGCTGACAGGCGCAGCTCGCAACGAATGCCGGTTGTCGTGAAGGGCTGCTCGACGGCTTTTGGAAATGCCGGCAGGGTCCAGATGAGCCGGCTAGTACGTACATTTGTCTTGCTGTCGCTATTTTGCGTATATTACTGTGCAATAGGTGAAATGTGATTATTATTCATATATGCATGTATGCGCATGTGCAGGAAGACTCCCGGGTGGCAGAAAAGTGTAAACAACCTGGCAAAATGTAAACACTGAACATGAGTTACAACTGACATGCGTCAATTGAAAAAAGCTGAACTTTTAGAGATTATGCGAAATTCATCTATATAACGCTCTCTTGTAGTAAACCAATGAAACAGCACCTCATAAATTGCCTGTTAAGTGCAGAAAGAAGCGAAGATTCTGCTTTGCAACGCCCACGTGATGCCGGCACGGACGCATTGCCAGCTGCTCTCAACAGCGAATTTCTACATTATCAGACATTAAATGGTGACTTGCTCGTCAGAGTTCCCAAGTTTTCGTTCATACAGATCTACACGTACTGTTGTGGCAACGACGCTGACTCCATGAAGACGCTGGATCATGCTGTGAAACACGCCTCAGCTGTAGACATCGGCGACATTACACTCTGTTAGGTAGACCCTCGATGTGTGTCGTGATTTAGCATGGAGTATACTGGTGCCATGGTTTTCGACTAACTCGTAGCCTGTACATGACTTGCATGAAAAGTTGGTGTGATTTGCTTATGATGTAACTGACGGGTGAATCAGTACAGCAACAACTGCAGCATCACTGAGAACCAAAAAGTACGCCTGCTTTGTTGCACTGGATGAGGCTGGTTCCATAGCATCCGGTCTAGGGGAATGTGTTATTGGGTAAGTGCATCTTTGGTGGCCTACTGCCAATTACAGTCTTGACCTTCTTACCGTAAATCCTTCAAACAATAGAGGCTGGGGGTTTCAATCAAGGATTTATGCGGCTACATTAATCTCAGCAGGTGTGACTGTCAGCCTATCTTGAACTACAAATGTAGCAACTGGAAGCCCTGCACAACATCAGCAGTCCACAAAGATACCACCTATACTTGATCAGGTGGCAATTTCCAGCTATGACTGTGTGCCAGCAGTGGAATGTGCATCAACAGCAGCGGCCATCAACAGTAGCATCACTGAGAGCAGAAAACAGCGGCACCGCAACAGCCAACTTTGTGTGATAAATGACGAGTCACTTTCAGCTGTAGATAAAATGCTAAAAGACATCATCACTACAGCTTCAGTGCACTGTCGCCCACTGTACCTAAACCTTAACAGCTGTGACAACACAAGGAAGAACCCTTAACAAACTTGGTCACAGCTTATCATGCACAAAGGACAACAGCTGTAACAGTTTACTCAAACACGCAGGCCTGGTAGCATGCCACATTAGTGGACTCCAGTCAGTAATTCAGCAGCTCTACAAACTTAGTCATATTAGTCTGTGCATCCATGCAGTGCAACAAGCACGAAGCAGTGGTGACTTCAAACTGAAGTGAAGCTATTGCAGCTCTAAAAGTAGCCAGGGCTGCCACCACCAATGGCAGAGAAGATAACTTAAAGTTAACGAAGGAAGTCAGCAGCGACAGACAACCAAGCACATGTATAGTTGATAAAACAGAAGTTGTATCAATATATAGTAAACAGCTCAGACAAGTGGCCAATGACAGAGACACATATGTCACAACAGCCTGCGATTTCTGTGAGCAACTGAAACCAAATTTAAAGACTTTGGAAGTCCTTAGAAAACAGAAAGGTATTTATCTCTGAAAAAATGGAACATGCGATCGACATCTTGTATCAAAATAAAACACTACACGAAGATATCGATGATTTCTTTAACAATATTAATATTAACATTTGTTCTTACTGTTCACATAAACTTCTGGGAAATAAGGATGTCAGTCGCAGTGTGTTCAATAAACAGGCTGCCTTGACAACACCCCAATGTATAAAAACGTTCAACATCTTTGAAAAAAAATTAATTAAGTTCTGCATGACATGCCTCACAGTCATAAGGCTCAGTCAAATTACTAATAAGAAACGGCCATCAAATGAACTGACATCGGCACTGAAAGGACGAATTGCATGTACATATATATATATATATATATAT
>Ga0209780_1003678_pt1 | contig 11551 bp, 8 predicted proteins | sample WorMetexBAHAMAS2_FD_187384 | JGI IMG/M metagenome (GOLD analysis project Ga0209780, IMG submission 187384) | Marine gutless worms symbiont microbial communities from Max Planck institute for Marine Microbiology, Germany - Inanidrilus exumae... | ecosystem: Host-associated > Annelida > Digestive...
AATGTACTCAGAGTGCTCCAGATTTTATCACAAATCGGTTCACTTTCGGCGGAATTATAGCCGAATGCGTGAACATCGCCAAAAAGCGCCGTCAAGTGAATTCAATATTCGGCTGAAGCTTCGAGCCGAATATTAAGGAATTTTAATGCGAAGCGTGTAAAGGACATTATTCGGTATAACCGCATTTTTTTGTTACATTTTTGCAATTTTTGATATGAATTTATACATACGGTTTATCTGCTTCGACAGCCTAGGAAGAACTTGGTCCGGGTCTTCCGTGATAATCGCTTTTTATTTTGTTCTTTTTATCAATTTTTTGTTATGGTTCGTCGATATTGCTGAAGGTGGCTGTCCGTCAGCTTATGCTATAGTTAAGCATTCCAGTATTTATTATGTCGTATTATTATTTTTTATTATGTTCAACCTTGAAATTGAAAATGGCGTTAAAATCGGAAACTTGTTAGGACAGTGTTTATACAAATGTTAGTCTACGCAACACTCTGTTGGTTTTGTCGACAGGATGACAAGACACCATCGACTCAACTTGTATACAGGGTTTCCGAGAATCCGGTGAAGGACATCTCTTTCCTCGGCAAGAGAGCTAACAAGCTCTGCAGCAACATCCCAACCTACTGGATGGTGCCCAGCTGCGACAGTGGAGCTCCGACTCTTCAGACCAACAAAAGTACGCTAAAAATGCTTGCATTTTTTGCGACACTTGCCAACAGTGTATAGTTCTTGACCGGAGTGACCACGTCATTGTGACAAAGACCTTGTTGTATCCTGCAGCCTCGTTCTCTTAAGCTAACTGATTAGATACGTTGGAACATTGTACCATAGTACACTGAAGTATTCGTTAATCTCTTCAGCTCCTGCATTATCAAAACACGCATGTACACCGATCACTACAAGCGCAAAATACCTGTGGCATGCTCGATATGCCGTTTTCCACATGCTGTACAACACAATAAAGCCAAATGATTTTCTTTCCTGCATTGTTCCTAATTATCCATGTAAAACAAAGTCACTGGCATCTTTTAATATCATGTCGGCTAACAACTGCCATATCGAGGGTTTAGCGACCGGGAATACCCTCCCACGGCGTATACCGGTCGCTTCTAGCAATAACTTTTTTTCGGGAATTGCAAATCGTCATAAATTACTAGTTTTACGAAAACTATGGTCGTTACGACTAGTTTTAAAGCCACGGCACCTCAAGAACTGTCGCCTCTAGTAACGACAGGCCTGCTGGTCGTGAATAGGCATTTTTGTGTCCCCTGAATTCGTTGTAATTCGACCAGGTCACTTATGTTAGCACTTGGCTAAGCAAGTGCTAACATAACTACTCCTGTTTTACCTCTGTTTGTCTGTGTGTCTGTCTGTTTTTCCGCACGATATCTCAAAAACCGATGTAGCTCGGATCACCAAACTTCACACATAAATGTTCCAAGATGAGTCATGGAAACCCGTTTATTTTGGGGTCAAAGGTCAAGGTTACGAGTCACAAAAACATTGTCGGCGTGGGTCTTTGCACTCTTGTGAGTACTGGCTTCTTCCAGCTGTAACGTAACGTTAGGATGACGACATGCCGTGGTCACGGTGTTGGTGGTGATTGTGATGTTTGGACAGCAACGGCAGCTGTGGGTGATCGTTCGAAGCGTGCTACCGTCTGCGCCACGTGTCGCGGCTACTACTGCGTCTGCGGCTGCTGTTCGTACGTGTGTGGCAGCTTCGCGTCCACCACCTACACTTGGACCTACGTCAACGGAGTCTACTACTGTAGATACTACATGTACTCTCTCAGCTGCATTGGCAGCCTGGCAAGGTCCAACTGCTACCTTGGTGGCCGTCGCTACTACTACCCGTGGTCGTGAAGATGCCGACCCAGCAGTAACACGGCCGACTGCCTCTCGGCTGTTGCAGTAGCATAGTATAGGCCATAGTTGAAACGTTTTTATTCATGTGACGTTTTTAACGTTTTTTTTAAATTTTGTCAACGTTTTTATTTTTTAAAAAACATTGTCATAGTAGTATGAAGATATGTAAATTTCAACGAGAATCTTGTACTTAGGCACGCTAAATGTTAGGCGTGCGAGTTGAAAATAGGTGATGTTCATTATGAAACGTTTACAAAAGTTTTTCATCATTGCCATGTTTGTTAACGTTTTTATTTCAGTGTTACGATAGTGATACACGATATTGTTATGCCAGAACATTGATTCACTTGATTGTGATATACTAACATTGTAGTAGGCTTAATTGCTTAATTGATCATAGGACCTGTCACCTATACCACAAGCGTTTCGATCCGCTGCCGCTGACAGACCCGCGCGAGCAGAGGTTTAGCGCATGCTAAATATTCCGTACTGCAACATATGGTAATCAAACCATTTTTTACTACTTGGCATAGCTGCTGAATACAGATCTCTACGGTGGGTGTGATCAACAGTTGTCCGACGACCATTAGAAGTTTATGATACTCACCGGCAAGTTAACAGCGCCTGACACGATCAGCCGTTCCAGAGATATGATTGATGCCCACCAAAATTTAAATGGTTTACGTGACCTAACCATGCCCCTTGCACCGTTTCTGAGATATAGCGAGATATTGGTCGAAAATCGCCGCTGTTAACCTAAAATTTTGCCCAATTATATCTTTGTAATAGGTGAAGCAAGGCACTTCAAATTTCGTGTACCGATTGATACAGATGAGTGATTTATTACTTTCCAAAGGGATGTGTTCCGAGTTACTTGACCTCTTAAAAGTTTGGGAAATAAGTGATAATATCTCGGAAACGGTGCCAGATAGAGACATAGTTGGAACTTGCAATGGAAGACTAATATGAAATCGTATGTGGACTATCGAATGGCATTATTGCCAATGCCCTTGAATGACCTTGAAGGTCACTTTTGCTGTTTGAAACCTTTATAACTCCCATAGTTTGCGAAACACAGCACGAATTTACTAACATAGCGCGATCTCTTTGCTGTAACTGAGCTTCTTGTGTTGAATTGCAGTTATTGATATTTTGCTTTGGTTGTGCGTTGTGACTTAGTTCGTAGCAATACAATTTACGTAAGTGTGTATGATAAATGTATGGGCATATATGCGTGAATTAATAATAATGTAATTTTGTGTTCCAGTGTTAAATATTAAATAATGTGCTAACTTAGTAACTGAGGGCCGGTTTTTCCACCGCTAATTAATCTCCCATTAACGTAATTAATGGGAGTTAATCTCCCATTAACGTTAACGGAAGATTAATGTGCGGCGGAAAACCGGCCTTTAGTAATTTAGATCAAACGCAACCTGAATTTTAAGTTGTATCAATATAATGGCCGCCTACATGCCAAACTCACCCTTTTTCAGTGCATTACTAAACTGCAAGTTAGATGTGAACTGTAAAATGCATAATAATATTATTGACTCTTGACAATATTTGCCAAACATTCGGATTACGAGAGGAAGAAAAAGACTGGTGGATATCCTACCAAGTGGAATGAGGCACAGTAAAGAGTGAGTGAATAATACCTGCCATCATCCTCAAACATTCGATTCAATTACACTTTTTGGGCTGTCGGGAGCCTAAGACACTTAGTACATAAACCCTATAGCTGGATTTCAGAAGCATGATAGGAAAGGAAGTGAATGGAGGGGATGAAATGTCCAGCGCCTCTGATTCATTCTACTAAATGACTATGGCGCTTAATCAAATTTTATTACTTACTTACTTACTTAAAGGGGATGGAGAAAACGGAGTATACGGGCTATTGGGAAAGTGGATGGTAGACGGGAAGGAATAAGCTGGGGTTTACAAAAGTAGGACGGACAATAGGCGAAGACGATGCGTAAAGAAGCAACCTCGCTCAGTGCTGAAGTTGAAGAAGTTGAAGACAGGACATTAATTTGTATAGCGCTTTTTCGCGAGAACTCACCTCTAAAGCGTACAGAATGGCACGTGTTAAAGAGGGATCACAGTTTTACCTGTCACACACACACACACGTTTATCCACAAATGGAATGACTGAATGAGCCATCCTATCCTGCCTTTATTCCCCAGTCGCAGCAGATCAATGCATTTTGGTCGGTACTAATTTCCCGTCCCACAGAGGTTATGAGGCTGAGTTGGCCCGAGTGGCTGGTAACATACCGAGATATATGTCCGTCCGAAGAAGGTCACCTATCCCAGTACCAACCGACCGATTGTGCGACGGCCGGGATCGAACTCACGACCAAGTCGCAAGTCCGACGCCCTAACCACTAGACTACCGAGCCATCGCAGGAACAAGACCAAACGTCAATGTCTTGATGGCGGTTTCCGAGGGCTAAGGTAGGCGCGGAATCGCGGACAGAGTTGAAGTCGTTCACTCCCTACCTATAGGCTGCATATCTGATGAGCTGCACATGTGGAAGCGAACAGCAAGTTCGGCGTCGGATTGGCTTGACGCTGAACTGCGTGGGTCTCTTATAGCCACGTCTGGGCGATCTTCTATCGCCGTTCAAACCAAGGTCCGTCTTGACAGAGCATAATATGTCATTGCTGTGCATCGACAGATCTATCTGTCTGTATAAGAGAGCCATGCAGTTCCTCTTCAAGCCAATGCGACGCAGATGTGCCATAATTGAAGTTGTATTCTGTGCATTTAGTTGTACTTTTCTGTCAGTTTTCTAGCGAATAAACGTGTTCAATAATCTGCAAAAACACCTTATGTAAATCACGCTAATAAGCGGAGAGGGAGGCCGTAAGCGGTATTATCACAGCATTTTTCTAGCCTCTCCTGACAATGAAGGTTATTTCAGCTATTTGAAACTTTCCTAAATCCGACACCGCGGACGCAAGCTGAATATTCTAACTTTCAAAACAATAGCACAATAAAGTCAGGAGTCCAATCGCGTAAGTAAAAACAGTGTATTGTACACATGCAAATTTGAAATACAACAAAAAGTGGTCAAAGAATTTTGATAAAAGGCGGTATCGCAAAGGCGGATTTTTCACTGGGGACAACATAATGTGACACCGACCAGTCGGGAGCATTGCCGTCGGCTGCAGAAGTCTCGCTGTCATGTCGTTATTGATCCATTGTTGCATACACTGCGTCAAAGACTCCCAATGTTTCTCAATAAGCCGGACAACCCCCAAAATTGCCCCCTTCCGTGAGAGGATCTGGACCCCAGCTACTGCACGGTAACTTGGACCCACATGAGTCAGCCTACTCAAATGACATCTCGATCGGTTTAGCGCGCCGGGTGGTTTTGACGGGCGGCGGCGGCGCGCCGATCGATTTTTTCGGCGGCGGCGGCGTCAGTTAAAAATCGGCGGCGGCGGCTTTCGGCGGCGTGACAGTCAAGAGTAAAGCCCGGTCCACACTAGCAACAATGCCGAAGCAACAGGCAACAAAGTTGCCTGTTGCTTCGACATTGTTGCTGGTGTGGACCGGGCTTAAGAGATCATGTATCCCTTCAATCATTTTGGCGCATTCATCACAAGTGGCCAAGCAGCGCGTTGGCATGTTTGTCGATATAACACCTAGTTCTCCTGAAGAACCAGGTGTAGCCTATCGACAAGCATAAAGCTGTCTACGTCAACGCGCTGCGTGCCCCTCCTCCCATTTGTGATGAAACATCACAAGCCACAAAAAAACTGTGAAAGTGTTACTGGTTCACACTTTTTTGTATTCTCATTTCTCACTGACTCAACACTTTAACCTGTGGTTAAGCCTCCCCAAATAGTCAACCCCGAATCATAGAGTTAAAACGGTCTAAGAACCACAACTGAACAAGACAGACTGTTATCTTTAATTAACAGTATAGAACTGACTGATGACTTCGCACAATGTTGTAAAAAGTACAGTAACGGAAAGCATATTACAGAATGCAGACTACTGCTGCACTGTTTAGCGACTGACTCCCACTCCGGAGACTATTTGCGAGTCACATTACACATTTAACAGAGAAACGTTCTCGTGGACAAATATGACTTTGTCCCTGGACGACGGCGCCAGAGAGCTTTGTCTGGCGTTTACTGTCAACCCAGCCAGTGAGAAAATCCTTTCAGACAGAGCACTGGTTGCTGGTATGGCAAGTACTACTCTCTCCAGTTTCGCTAACGTATGATACGTTTGCTGTTGTGACTCCCACCACGTCAGGATATTGTCGGGTGAAACTGACAGACACCGGAACTGTTGGAACTCGCGTGTGCCCGTAGCTGCTAACACTACGTGTTTCGAAAGAAGCTCTTGTCTAGCTTTTTTCATGGACGTAAGTTGCCATCATCGTCGGCCTGTCCCTGTCCTGTAAGTAAACAAATGTCACTGTTACTCGAGGTGAACAAACACGCCGAGAAATGACGTCTCCGCGTCGTCAACGGTAAACAAACTATGACTATTCCCACTTGTTGAATATCATTCGGCGAAGGTCGCATTCACAGCCGCCGCCGATTCACGGCGGCGTAGCCCCAAAATTTTCGGCGGTGGCGGCGTTCGGCGCGCCGAATGCATATTTCGGCGGCGGCAACGCCACAAAAAAAATCGGCGGCGGCGGCGCGACCGGCGCGGCGCAGGCCCCTACTGTGAAGGCAGTCGTGGGGGAGAAGTAAAACTAAGGGGGAAAGATTGTGAAAGACGTAAGATTCAAGCCGAGAGTGAAAGAGAGGGAGTTATGTATTAGCAGAGTGGTAAAACAAAAGAGGAAGAAGTGATAGATGAAGGAATAGGTGAGTTGGAAATAGAGGAAATGGTAACACAGAATGAGGTTTGACAATAAAGGGAGTTTATTACAAAGACTAATGTAACGCGCTACTTGCCAACTGCATCGTCGCAGTCCGACAACGGCTACAACGCATCCAGAACAGTGCTGCGCGTCGCCAGTCTACACGCGCTACGCCCCTTCTACGAAACCTACATTCGCTGCCAGTTGAGAAACGCATACCGGTATACGTGTATAAACTTTGTCTGCTGACGTAAAGTACGGCTCAGCCCCTGTATACCTTGCGGAACTGTGCAGCGTTTGCACCGATAAACATTGCACTCAACAAGCCGCGGAGATTTTGTCATACCGATGTCCGAGAATAAGAACACGCACTGCTGACAGCGCGTTCATGGTCGCTGCACCCGGTGCGTGGAATGCGCTTCCGCCCGAGCTCAGGACAAGTATGTCAAAGACTATCTTTCATAACCGTTTAAAACTCATCTGTTTTTACCTGAACTACCCATTGTCAACCAACTCAACTGTTGTCAACATTGTGACTCTCAACCGTGTTTTTAACATTTTTAACGGATTTCACCTACAGTTTACTAACTATTTTATAACTACTATTGTATTACTTATGTAAGGCAATGCTGAACTCTGGAGTATTGGCGCCACAGCAAATGTTGTGATATGATGATATGACAAGGTGAAGCATAACGAAATGAGCGATCAATTATTTTTAGAGAGGATGATGTTGGTGGACGTGCAAGAGTAACAACAGATGAAGAGCGAGTACTATGAGGACGTTCAACGTTGAACAGATATAAGGTTATGAAGGTATGGAGGTTTGCTGGCACTTTTTGTGACTCGGGACTTTAACCTTTGACCTTTTGACCCCAAAATACGCGTAAATGGGTTTCCAGGACTTATCTTGGAACATTTCTACGTCAGGTTTGGTGATCCTATCTGCATCGGTTCTTGAGATATCGTGCGGGAAAACAGACAGAACAATGGCGGCGAAGGCCATACCCCCGTCGTCGGCGTAGGTAGCTGTCGTAGTCGACGACTGCAACGAGCCGTGCATTGTAAATACGCACAAGCTATCAACAATACATATCCCATACAACTACCGTAAATGCAAGATCGTCATCGTGTGGTTCATTTACGGCCAATCGTCGAGCAAATAAATGACTTTAGGTTCATCATCATCACGGCAATGCAGCATGGCCCCCCGCGGAGCATTACTATTCCTCTCTTGCACAGATAATCTCCAGGAAGAAGACGTTGGCTGCATGATCAGCTTCTATCGGGTGGGCCAAAAAGTAATCCCATCTTTTTACTCTTATGGTGTTAATAGCACTCAATATTTAGAAAAAACGATGATATTTTGATACATTCGCGAACAATAGCGTAAAATCAAGTCGTTTGCACTGTTATAATATTAAATTTCTATGATACTAGCATCAAGTGGAATGAATCATTATCAACTACAACAGTATGTAACACGATTCCGCTTTAAAATAACAACTATTATTTGGAAAAAGTTCAATATGATGTCCATTGTTATTTTACAACATCTTATTCAATTTCCTGTTGGTCCTAATTAGAATTTTCAGTTTTATCCACTTAACTTATATTACCCGTTTGAACTTGGTGTCAAGTATATGACGTCACATACAGAATATTCCATTAATCGAACATTTAATAATACTTGCATTACGCTCAAATCTGACCAAAACAGCGTTATTGGTGGCACGTTTTATACGATTAGATGAGAAACTAGTAAGGGCTTTTTATTGGCTCACTGTCTATAGTATAACATAAAATGGTCTATAGAATTTTTATGTCTGAACTGGATGTCTTGCTGATAGTTTTTTCTTTATATACGAAAGGTTTTCGGTTGCAATGAGTTGCTGGAAATCAGCAGTACATAATAGGTTTCGACATATTCTACGAATCGTGTCGGAAACATGCAAAGACCGTTTTGTTATCGTGAAGCGAGGAGAAGTAGGCGTACTGTTACTGTATTGCGATGAATGATGAATGATTATTTCGCTAGCTGCATTCATCGCTACGCAAAAATCAAAGTAATGTGAGACTGTTAAAGCTGTCCACTGGATATCGGCAAAGAAATTGGATTCCGTACATCAATTTGTAGGTTGTAACCGAACAGTTGCGTGACGCTGCAGTATGCCTACGTGCGCTTAACGGCGATCAGCGGTCTGTCTATACACTGGAGAAAAAGTCATTTTGTCTGTCAGGAGAACAACAAAAACAATGAAACGGACGCCGGGCGGCGAACAAGAAGACACTCCAGTAGTGCAGTCTTGCGCACGGTTTGAAAACAAGTATCGTCATTACGGAGTAAATCAAAATCAACTTTAGTGAATTAACGTCAAATAATTATCGCATTTACTTCAGAAGTTCACTATGTCGCTGAATTTCTGAGCCTAGTAAAATGTATGCACTATTAGGCCGCACCGCCTGCTCGCAGTATAGATGCGGCCTATTGCTACAGATGTCGCACGTAGCATGGTCTCTCTCTCTCCCTGTGTGTGTGTGTGTGTGCGTGTGTGTGACTGTGTGTTGGGGACATAAGCTGGACGAGTTCCACATGCGGTGCCTACGCAGAATTGCTAGTATCAAGTGGCAGGACCGGGTGCATAACACCGAGGTTTTACACCTGTGCGGCACCACAGACATCGAAGCCTTCTTGCTGCAAGTACAGTTCCGCTGGGTCGGCCACGTAGTCCGCATGCAAGACAATCGCATTCCAAAGCAGATCCTTTATGGACAGCTTTCATTCGGCAAACGCCCACAATGCGGACCATTCAGGCGATACAAGGATACTGTCAGAGACAATTTGAAGATGTGCGGCATACTCCCACAGTCACTCGTCAGTGCCCCACTCGATCGAGGACAGTGGCGTTCGACGTATCGGACAGCCATCGCCGCTTTTGAGGAAGCACGGGTTGCCAGTGTACAGAGGAAATGGGCAGCCCGCAAGCACCAGATAGTGAGCAGCACCAACACGGCATGCGTGTGATCGGTGCAACAAAGTCTGTTCATCCAGAATTGGGCTCTTTGCCCGTCGTCATACCCATCGACGAAGCAGTCCGTCGTACTCGACAGTGCAGTCCATGTGTTGGACACACGGGTGAGCTGTGCAAAACGCAAGTGTTTTTGTACTAACGCCGCTCGAACTGTTTGACTACGTCACAAGTTGGATTTTTGACAGCGGTCTGACGTTCCAGTCTAAATTGATCCTGAAATTGACTGCTGAGACGTCTAAGTTTTTCAACCTCTTACAAAACGGTAAATAAGCCACTGCCAGTGTAAACTGGCACAGTGAAAGATACAATTCGCCTTATTCATTCGACCAGTCGGTGACTTTGCTCCCCCATCTCCATTATATATTCTCACGCACCTCGAATCTATGTCCCTGTCTTGCACCGCTTCTGAGATAAAGTGAGGCATTCGTCAAAATCGCCGATTTTAACATACATCAGCTGTTGAAATTTTGTCCGGGATTTTGGCTTAAAATTATAATCTCTTGCGTGATCCTATATGTTTAACCGTTTTGATAGAACACCAACTTTTGACGGACGGACGGACGGACAAATGGACACAGGGACATATCATATACTGTGCTAGCATGGCGTCATGTACATGAATGAAAAAAAGTGTTGTGCCCCTCCCCAGACCCTTTACTCCCTCACATCCATTACTTCGGCGTCTCAGTATCTTACGTTCCCATACCATTTCTCATAGCTAACGTCCCCAGATTTGTCTCCCATATTGCGAATTCGTTCCTCTTTCTATTTTTGTTTCCATAAACAGCATCAAAACTAACGGAGGCATCAGAGCAATATTTGCATGTTTTGTACATCTTGTCGAACTGTGTGCAGCAGTTCGGCACTATGAATTTTTCGCACTTTTCTTTATTTGAATTAGATTTCGATGGCACTGTGAGTGAGTTTTAGATTATTGCAACAACAATGGAATTATTGTCTGAAATGAACGTGGATCGGTGGACGAATGAGCGGCACTTAAATTGGCTAAGTGTTGCGTAACACCGGCGATTTGTGTCAAGTTTCTATTGGTAAAACGTTTTTAGCGAACGTCAACTACGTTACGTTCGCTATATGCCATCGCCCGTCTGTCTGTCGTCTGTCCGTCTGTAACGTTGGTGCACCCTACTCAGCCGGTTGAAATTTTTGGCAATTTTTTCACCATACGATAGCTTATGGACTCTAGTTTTCTGATGCCAAAATTTGTTGGTGGAGGACGCCCCTTTCCCCCTGAAATTTGCGTTCAAAGTGACCCACTCTTTTTCAAACAGCGCAATTTCGACCAATATCGGCTCATAGTGCCTCAACCGTAATAGCTAGCGAAAAAAGTTCAATTAGCACTTATAGGAAGTCGACACGCGCTTTCCAACGAGCCATCGATGAACCGTGTACGTTACCCCTGAGTCCCCCAAAGGGTGGCACAAAAACGCGATATCGCTGTTTGTGTCAGTAAAATTCAACTTTTCTCGAAAAAAGTCTGCTACAAAGTTCCTTTGTGTGAAAACTTCCAGCAGCAAAGTTGTAGCTACATCATTCCCCTATCGAACGGTCCATAGATCGATTGCGGGAGACGTCCCCATCTACCGGAAATTGGCGTTCAAAGTGACGCACCCTTCAGAAAACGCCGATTTCGAAAGGTTTTGTTTAACAGGGCTTAAGCCGTGACAGCTGTCACGGATAATTTCTGCGACAGAAATTTAGCCCAAAGAATCTAGTTTTTAGCAATATATCATTTATGGCGATATTCACAGGGAATCACCCCCAGCGAGGGCGTTCAAATGACGAACTCCCG
>Ga0209780_1003679_pt1 | contig 11550 bp, 8 predicted proteins | sample WorMetexBAHAMAS2_FD_187384 | JGI IMG/M metagenome (GOLD analysis project Ga0209780, IMG submission 187384) | Marine gutless worms symbiont microbial communities from Max Planck institute for Marine Microbiology, Germany - Inanidrilus exumae... | ecosystem: Host-associated > Annelida > Digestive...
GTTCCAGATCGCCTATGGGAAGGGGCACATCTGAGGGGGGGGGGCATGCGCCTGACCATTATAACCTACCTACCACAGGCGAATGTGCTAGCCAGTGCACGCGGGGTCGAATTTATTCGCCGCTGTGAGGGGTGACAAGAAAGCAATGCGGCCTCTTGCCAAAATATTTTGGACACTTGTTATTATATACATCTTTATTCACCGTTTAGGTAGAAATATACAGACAGAAAATAGAACAGAAAAGAGACACCGAGAAAATACTTAACTAATTGTAATTGTTGTTTTGTAAGCCGATGCTTTCGCCTAGTAGAAATTCATGTTTAAACATAAGGTTCCTTCGGTGCTTTGTTTTCGACACTTGCAATATTTATCTATGCATTTGCAGCGGCTCTTGACAGTGTATCGCCAGTTCCAGAGATTATGGAAACCAGTCGTTCCAAAGAGCCTGAAGCTTCGAAAAAGGTACGCGCCTTTGAGTCGGCGAGCACGTAAATTTTTATCGATATTCTGACGTACATGTTGCATAGCGTTCATTTTTAAGTTTCCGAGTATTTATCAATTGGTTCTGGCGGTGGAGGACATTATGTTTTCGTATGTAGTCGTTGTTGTTGAATGAGTGTTCAATTCTTTGTTTTTTTTTATTGAAGTTGTCGAAGTTGACTTTTGTTCAGAGCATTGATGTGTTTAGTTCTGTTAATGTACTTTTCGTTTCACACGCATCTCAAAATATGATGCACCTCAAAATAGTCAGTATCTTCCATTGTTATAAGCCTACTAGATTGAAATTTGACAGACAGTACGTTTATAATTAATTATAATTATGTTTTCTCACTACCTGAGAATATATTGCTAGTTAACACCCGAGACGTTGAGCTATTAGAAATATGCGTGTATTCCTCCGCCAGCGCACCGTTGTGTGTTATCCCTCTAGTATTGTAGGGTTTAACGTCCCACTCGACACATTATAGGTCATTTCAGAGACGATTTTACAGGTCAGATGACCCAACCAACAGTGTAATAGCACTGAAGGATGACAGTCTTCCAGATCAAGGGCCAATCTCACAGGCTCAGCACAATAAAAGGTAAAGAGTAGGATGTAATGAAAAATTTTTTCTACATATAGCACCAAGTACACCTAAGACACAGAGGCGCTCGGAAGACAGCTAAGCCAAGCAAGATCAAAGCCCGATCCAGTCGACCGTGCATGAACTGCGCATTATATAGGTGTGCATATGATGTGCACAATTATGATGCACAACAGCACAGAGCTGGTCAAATAATCTCCCCTCTTACCCTCCAGACAATCACCACAGTGTTATCCCTCTAACTAACACGTGCCATTCCTGAGCGTATTAGAGGTGGTTACGACGTTGCGCTATACAAACCGACGTTTCTTTACTTTACCAGCGAACACGGCCCGTGGAGCCACGTGTACCGAACCTTAAGCCCCGTTCACACCAGCAACAATGTCGAAGCAGCAACATTGTCGAATGCTACAGACGTTTTTATTCGAGCATATATTACCAATTCAGTGCATTGGAGACGATTCGTTTCGTTTAATGGGCTATACAAGTGTACTTTCTAATTCTAATTCTACAAGTCGAAAACGATTCTTTCGACAAAGTCGAATGTTGCTTTGGCATTGCTGCCTGTTGCTTTGATGTCGTTGCTGGTGTGGACGGGGCTTTAGTCTACAGCACGCCACGACGATTGCTTGTTCGGTGTGTCACTGAGGCGTGTGCACCAAACTATGCAGGTAGCCGAACAAAAACTGACTGCACCTGAGACTGACGCTCGATCTTTTTTTTGCTTTAGCTAAGTTTATTGTTTATTTTTTTACGTCAGCGCACTCTCGATCTGATTTTTCTTCAGTCGTACGACTGGGCAGTAGAATTTCATGTTGTACTGCATTGTGTCGATGTTGTCCGATTGTGTCTTCGATGCGTTTTCGTTGCTGAAAAATTCGGTTATTTTACGCATGTCGGTGGTGGTCGTGCTAGACGGGTAGAGATCTGTTCGCTCTGGATCGGAGCGCTAGCGAGCGGCTGAGTTCAACGGCGCTGGTCGGATCACGGGCGATGCAGGATCAACTGCAGTACATTACCCACGAAGCCGATTTGCACTTAGCCTACCTCGCGATGTCGCAGGTAAAATCGCATGCAGGGGTTAACGATACTCGGATATGTATGTCATAAATAGACTTCTACTAATCTGTTTGCGCTTTTAATATTGCGAATTTACCGCTAGGCTAAATTATTTAAGTACGTCTTTTAATGCAAGAACATCTTAGGATGAAATTGCGCTTTAAAGCAGCACGTGTGAAATACGCTGTATTTTTATGGCTTCGTCACCCGGCAGTGTTGGTGAAAGTTTATATTTTTAGGCTGTCCCGTCCGTCCGTCCATTCGTCCGTCCGTTTGTACGGTCAGATATTGTTACCACGATATCTCATGGACGGCTTGAACATTTTGACAAAACTGACAGGGAATATTTACTAACCCCGATTGTTGACCTTATTCGATTCTGGAGGTCAAAGGTCAAGGTCACAGCAGGCCGCCGAGGTCAAAAAATCTTCTGAACACCATATTTCATGAACTACTTGAGCAATCTCGATAAAACTTACTGGAAATAACCACTGCATTCTACTTATTACCTGATCCTATTTTGGGGATCAAAAGTCAAAGGTCAAGGTCACACGTTGGTTCAAGTATGTAAGAACATTGTAAGTACAGTATAAGAAGCAATGAATGTCACGTATCAGACGTATATGCACCATCGAAATAAAAGAATTTAAATAAGAGCAGTAGGCTAAAAAATTACAAAATGCATGTGCAAAGTACAAAATTCAGTGCATACGGATGACAAAAATACTAAATCTTCCCATAAGTACGTAAGTAGTTAAGTATTTAGCACAATATCACAGTGTCGATGTAACATCATATTATATCATATCATATATCAACTAGAAAACATAGGCAGTCTTATCGACATGCAGACCCTCACCGGCAACGTCCGCAGGTAGCACATTGGGATGTATTGGGATGCGATGCGGAATACCAGCCATGGTCAGTAGCAACCGTGCGACCGTGCAGTTATAAACTAGATGAACAGTACTCTGACAGAGTACAAATCCCCGCGAAAGCGTTTTTATCGCCAACACTTGGCAACACTTGCCACACGTACTATTTTACGGTCCTCTAGTTTCGAATTTCCCGACGGAGCTATTTTATAAACAATCGCCGGTTTACGGAGTTTTTTGACCGTTACTTCCACATCCCTCTACCTATCGTGACGAAACATGAACTTGGTCTCCCCTTTCCCCCTAGGAACCTTCGCATAAAATTTGGTGCAAATCCATCCACAATTTTTGTAGTTATCGTGGTCACAGACACACACACAAACCAACGCCGGTGAAGACATATTCCCTCGCTTTCGCGGGGATAATAATTTAGATATATTAATCGTAATTGATGTGTGACATAAGACGGTGGTTATCGATTTGGTGAATAGGTCGAGGAGGAGCGCGTAATGCATTCGACCGGAAGAGCTCGTACGTTATCTCCACATAGGAGTTCGGCGCCGTTTCCATTGATGGCGGCGGACTCCAAGACGTTCGATTCGTTGTACAGTACGTGGCAGTCTGTCGGCAGCTACAGTCAAGACACGTTCGACACGCTCGATCGATCTCCGCTTTACTCCGGGTAATTCCCTGCCGTCATTGAGTACACGCAGGGGAGTGGAAGGGGGAAGGTCTGGTACCGTAGATGGGAGGTCCCCGGGTGCTTTTTTCGGCTTTTACCTAAGAGAAGCATTCCTAAGCCGACACACACAGAAAAGATATTATGTGAGAATCGTTCGGCACTGATATGTTATATAGGAACTGAAGAACATCAATTGTACAAGATATCACATTGAACTAAGGTCTTGTGGTGGTTGGTTAGTTTCCACCCTGTTGTAGCCTGTAGGCGCTATAGCGTAATAACTTAAATATTCTTTCCCATTTTGGGTCATCGCTGAACAAAAAGGCATTGAGGTCGGGAGAGGTTACTGTATCATTGGCCATCCTTAACCTGGCGGAACTAAATCTCCACCCAAGACTTTGTCCCCCAATATGGCCTATTGATGTGCTGAAAGGGGACGTTAATCTCCCAACCAAGCACCAACACGCAGTGTCAGCGCCACCAGTACGCGTGGCACGGCAGCTGTCGTACCACTTTTAAAAGTGGTACGACAAAGTTGTTTGCCGTACCGTTTTTTTGAGTACATAATGTTACGAGTTGTCAGGTATTTTTCTTATCACTGTAAATGATTTTAAAGGAAAGTAGAAACTGTTTCATGGATCAGATATCTTCACTCTCCATCTACGCTCCAACTGTCCTGGGCCGTTTGCTGTACCATTTTTACCTCCATGGCATCGCCTCTTCTGTTAATTTGCCAGACGCCGTGACGCTAGTAGTGTAACTACCTGTTCAGTTCTGTGTACGGTTTGTTGCGTGGCGCAGTGATAGAACGTCGGTCTATGGCCGGCGAACTTTCCCTGTACTGCGCTCGACGTATAGCTAACGGGTGACCACTTGTGTGGCAAAACCGTCCGCTATAGGTCAACCAACCAGGCCAACTCAGCCTTTCATCCCGTTGAGGTCGATAACTGAGTAGTAAGCTGCGATTGGATGTCTGTTACCTCAGTTAGGGGTGGCGCCATCTGGTGAACGCTTACGAAGGAAAAGCAGGCATGGTGTAATTTGCGGGTAAAACTGTCTGATCCATGTCTGAGCGCTTCGAGAGTATGCGTAGTACAAATGGCGCTATATAAATACACTTCCTTCTCTTTCCTTTACTGTACCACGTTAATTTTTTTCTGTTAAAGATGATATGCAACGATTTTTCTTACCAAATTGATTAAAAGTAGTTTCTAGCTGCTTACTGCAATATAAACCCGTCTGTGTAACAAATTTCGATAAATTACGCCGTAAAATGCTAAAAAGTACAAGTTTATTGGTTTTTTTGGTATATTCATTCTTTGGCTGTTTCCGTCATGTGTGACGTCATGCCAGGACACGCTTGTTTCGTTTGCGTTGTTATGCGTTTGAGATTAGATAAGAAGTTATTTATTATACCATTTTATGTTTTAAGAACCTATTTCTACGTAGTTATGCCTATATGTTGTGTAATGTCTCACTCAACACTCCAATAGCCTGTTCCCTTGTTCGTTTCCCTGGTATGACGTCATCACTTGCAATAGTAAACGAATCACTTTCTTGCGCATTTTCAAAAAAATTTCCTAATTAGATGTTCCTTGATATTCAAATAGATTTGCTTATATTAAAGACATACTATGGGCAATTTACTTTAACAACCAAATAATCATTGCATATCATCTTTAAGAGAGCAGCGGCGGCAACGTAAGCAGGGTTTTATAGTAGGTGTGTGTGTGTGTGTGTGTGTGTGATTGGCTGCAGGTTCCTGGTGAGTTTCGTTGTGGATGCGAGGGGAGGGGCGATGAGGGGACTGCGTCACTCCGGCGTGCGGATTATCGTGCCGCCTGGTCGCACCTGCGAGCCCACTCGAGTCACGTGCAAACTCGTCCGCACAGAGAAGGTGGACAATCCTCCGCCGCTCGTCGAGGCAGAAGCCCTCGCTAGCCGCATACTCAAGATGGGACCGGTCGGCGCCAAATTCACCGGGTCCGAATTTATGTATTTATTTTCATGGTTCCCACGCATCCTTCAAAGTCCTAGAAAGTACTTGAATTTTTTTCTCTCGTAAATTCAAGGCCTTGAAAATACTTGAAAAGAGGACAGGTGCTTGAAAGTCCTCAAATTTCATTACACAGGTCCTTAAAAGTCCTAGAATTCACCATGACGTAAATAGTTTGTAACAGAAATTGTTGTTGTCAAGTGGGAACCTGTATTTTCGTTAAAGACTTCAGAGTACATATAATACAATATAAAAACTAAGATAAAAATCGTATATGAACTCCACGGTGTTCACAGGGCATAAAAACGCCGCTAACATGACGCCGCAACAAAAACACACAAAAAATTAAGAAAACAAAACGAACTAAAGTTAAAATCAGTACTGCAAGTAATTTGCCAGTGCATTTCTAAATTGTTTCAAGGAAGTGACACGGGTAACAGTTGATGGAATAACGACGTCTTTCGCTAGTTGTGCTGTTATACGAGGTGGCGCAAAAAAGACTGGGATGTTGGCTTCCGTTAGTCGAAACGGTGGCACCGCAGCTATTCCGAACATTCACTAGAGCAATAAAAACGTTAAAAACGCATTTTTCCTCAAAAAACTTTTTAAAAAGACATTAAAAACTGTGGAAAGAATTATAATGTATAGTGTAGACCTGGGTCTAAGTAGATTTATTTATCGCAATATCGTATATGGAGTTTTTGTTTATTGGTTCTGTCTAATTATATTTATGATTCTTCTGTTTATTAAAAATCGTCAAATGCAATGAATGACAGCTAGAAGTATTGGCAGTAGGCTGTAGGCGGTCACGTTATACACCAGTAAAATATGCCTACGTCGTTACTGTCTCGTACATTTCTTGATCATGTTGTTCGTCTTGTATACATGAAATAATCTAATAATAGACTTCTATTGGTTGCACAAATGAAAAGTTCCGAAAATCGGAAAACAGGAAAAACATTCGAAGAATTAAAAACGTTAAGAACGCGTTTGTTCATGGAACGTTCAGAACATTTCGAGCGTTCAGAACAGCTATGGGTGGCACGTAGTTCGCATAGTAGTTTAGCAATGCGTTTAAGGAGTGTTGAGGGCTCTTAGCGAGAACTTTTTAAGATTTAACACTGATCGGGCCAAATTTTTTATATTTGGCCTATAGTTTTATGTCACGTGACTTCGAAGTTGGCAGAAACGTCGGTTGCAAAGAGTCGACCGTCAGTCCCGCACGGGGCTAATTTATTTTAAATACACAGCGGCAGCTTTTTCGGTGCGTGATTGAAACTGGTGAAACAGCTGCTGTGCGTCTCACTTTGTTCGTTAACTTTGGCACGCCGATGTATGTTACATCAGGCCGGTGATCGTCGAAGTTCCTCACTTCGCGTCGCTAAGGGACGGCGAGCGTGACGTCATGGTGTTGCGTAGCGACGACGGTGTCACGTGGTACGAGCACCGAGCGCTGACGACGGGCGGCGCCGTACACAGCGTTTTAAGTGATTCGTTTGAAGGTGAAGGTGATTATCGGTATTTGCACGTGCTTTTCTTCCGCTTGAGTAGTCTGGATTATTTCGCTAGGTTGCTTCCGTGCTCACGTTTCGACGGATTTGGTTCTTACTGGTTTCGTGTGGATATTTGAGTTTGACGCAGTACAAACGCTTTGTGAACTAGGAATCCAGCCCTCACTCGAGGTAGCACCGACCACTATGGCAACATTTTCCTACCGTGTAGGGTCCCGTTCGCGGTGGGCACGGCGTGTTCCATCTTTTTTCGTCGTGGCACGCCGTGCGCGTACTTGCACGGTCTCGCGGTACAACCACAGTGCAGGAAATGCAGCGAAATACGTGCCACCAGATGGCTTCTTTGGTATTCAGAATTTTACTAAATTCCATTTCGGCCGGGGCTTCGCCACGGACCGCGCTGGGGGAGCTTACGACTCTCCTCCATACCCTCTAGTCGGCTGGGATGGTATACCCACTTCCCACACTCCACCCAACTCGACGCTTTTGGCGCCTCGCTGTCAGCGCACTTGGCGTTGATGTTCGAGATTCGGTGTCTGCAGCACCTGGAGTGCCCGTACTTCTTCCGGTAGCAACGGAACACTGCTGCCGTCACCGTGAACTTTGATCTATGACCTTTCCAACTTGACCTAAATAATGCCAAGATGAACCAGCTTGCCAGATATCTCGGTCAGTGGTCATCTAATTCAACAAGTTATCGTCTGGACACACACACCCGTCCGACTGCTTTATCTGGACCACTCTCATCTCTTCATCCCCTTCTCATTAACCCCAAATTTCTTCTCCCTTCACCGTTTTTGTCCCTTCGTTTCTCCTTTCCCTACCCTCCTTGGTGGAATTTGCAATAGTGCAAAGTGAACCTAGCATTCTGCCTCTCAAATACAGGAATATTTTCTTTTCTGGCTTCTGGAGATATGAGCTCTCAAGCGCCTGTTTGTTGACCTTTAAGTTTGCGACTTTAATCTAGTTCATAAAACCGTCAGGATGTCAGTTTTCCGCTTTTAGCTGCGCGACTGACGATAGATAAACTCACATGCACGTGAGAACTACGTGTTGAAAATTGGTTTCAGTCGTTGAAATTTCAGGGTTAATGACTCCGTCAATTTTCCCTATTTTCCGAAGAAACTCCCTAGTATTATTGGCGGAATATTTATTGTTTGCTTCAGTTTTATGTGCTATTTGGTCGACATCTGAAGCGCTGTTATCGTGAACGTGTTTTACTTTTTCTTGGACTTTTCTTTGGCACATTTCTTTACTGACTTACATTCATATGTAGAATTATTAGACGAGCTTTGGTTGTTGCTGTATAGTTTGGCGTGCTGATAACGCGTTCCAGTAGCTAGTGTTAGTAGCAAGAGATCGGCGATGACTGTTAGTTTAGTTTAGTTTTAACATACTGTTGCTAACAAAGCTAAAATACGACGTAAACCAAAATTATCAGAATATTTGTGTTGTATAAAGAAAAAAACTGAAGCGGAAACGGTCAGTTAGTTGGATTTTGCGTTCTTTATATCAGGCTTACAATAGCAATTTGACTTTATTTTTTACTTTATGTGTTCAGATTTAGTTACTGTTTTTACTTTTTTTATTTGTTATTATGTCTGTATAATTTTGCCTTCATTCACATAGCTAGTTTTATTAACGTAGAAGTGATTGTTTCTGGTTAACTCGCATGGCATTTTAGCGCTAAGTGAATTAGTTAAGGTGACGGCTTTAACAGTCATTCTCGTTGGTATTATAATTATTTATTTCCAGACCATTTTTCTGTTTGGTAAGGTGGTTGTTAGATGAATAAAACAAAATTATTTCAGCATGATAGCATTTTATCTCGTATATATGTAACTAGATCTGAAATTTTAAAAAATTGAAAGATTTTAGCGGCTGAGAACTTTTGAGTCTTTCAGACGAATCGAGCGTGTTCGATAAAAACATATTGACGTCACGTCTGACGCGCGCAATTTGGTAGGCTTGAATCGAGAACAAATCGATAAGGCTGAAAGTGTGGAAACGGAAAATGATGGACAAAAAGTTCAAGGGTGGATGGACAAGAAGCTCAACTATCGCAGAGGGACCGCGCGACGCGCTGTGCAGTTGAAACCTTGTCAACTGCTGCACTACCGTACGAAAAATCTCACTAGAAAACACTGGCAGTAGGTGAACAAGCCTCCATTCGTATACAGCAACTTTGCCCAGTGCCGCCACCTGGCGATGTCGGCGGAACGTCCACTTCGTCTATGATTCTGGCCCATTGGCTCCATTATCAGAAAATATGAGTCGTCCACAGAACCGGATGTACGTGTTATTGCACTGTCGTTAGAGGAAGACCGAAACACGGCGATACATAGGGTAAAGTGACGTCACAGTAATCTATGGTCACGATACGATCTCCATGTTGTAGGGCACGATGTCGTACGTTGTGAAGTGAAGTGAACTGGTGACGAATAGTGACGTTATTGAAATACAAGAAGTTCAGCTACGCAGAGGGACCGTGCGACGTGCTATCCTAGTAAATTCGTGCTATGTTTCACGAAGTGCGGGTTTCAAACCGCAAAAGTTACCTTCAAGGGCATTGGCAATGGTGCCGTTTGATAGGCCACACACGATTTCCTATTAGACTTCCATTGCAGCCATGTCTCTATTTTCACCGTTTCCGAGATATTATCACTTATTTTCCAGAATTTAAAGAGGTCACGTGACTCTGAACACATCCCTTTTGGGGGTAATCTATCATTCATGTACTATTACATAGGGATGTACCGGATATCCGGTTCCGGTTGGCCGGATATCCGGCCATTTTTGCTATCCAATTGCGGTTCAGGTTCCGGCAAAAATATTGGCCAGCGCCGGATAGTGCAGCCGGATAATTTATTTATTTAACGGAGCCAAGAAGCGCTATTTTCGCAAAAGTAAACAAAAACAAACGAACGTAAAACAAAACACAATGCAATAATTTCTTAATGTTTCTTCATCTGCAACAGCAACCAAATGAAAACAATACAACAAAACTGGTCAACTTGACAACTTCTTAAAACTACATGTACTAACTACTTCTACTACTAGGCCTGACTAGCAACTTTTGTAGTATCCGGTTCCGGCCGGATAGCACATTTACTATCCGGTACATCCCTACTATTACACCACTATATCAATCGGCACACGACATTTCAAATGCCTGGTTTCACCGACTCCAAGAATATGATTTGGGGCAAAATTTTAAAAAGTGTCACGTGACCATGACCATGCCCATTAGGGTGTAGTCTGTCATACGAAGGCTTAACTCGCTGAATTGACACAATGAAGCCCGCTCACGTTATGCACCGAACGGAACTCAACCAACTGGCTGTTCGCAGTGTTCAGAACTGGTTGAGTTCTATCGCTGCGGTGTGAACACGCCTACGGGTGGTGTTCTGTTGACGCGCGCAGGGCTGGAGAGCGCCGAAGAGCTGTATCGTCGTCGCGTGACGCGCATCCTCGTCGAAGAGTTTCCGATGTACTTCGCCGTCGTGACGCAGGTCCGCCGCGACTCGGAGGTGCTCGGTGAAGTCGGCGGTGTCATCAACTCGACGGTGGAGCCGAGCGTGGAAGCCGTCATTCCACAGCGTGCTTTCACCAAGAACGTCCGTCTTAGTCTGCAGGTAATATGCACGAATAATAGTCTATACATGTACTAGATGCGTGGTAAAGCCCAGCGTGAGCCCGCCCGGCATTCTGTTGTTCTAGATTGTAAGCTCATGCCATAACATAACACGTGCCAAAGTTTGCCTGCTGTCTGTTATATAACATCCATGCGGTAAGGCTGGCAGTGTTCCCCAATGCGAAAATTTAGGGGGTGGGCAAAAACCGCTCTCAGCCGTTTTGAAGCCGAAGTTTACCAAATTTGGGGGGCTGTAGGGGAGTCCCTGTGGTGTGGATTGACAGGTTTCTTTCAGATTGTTGATATCATGTTCCGTTGCAGATATATTTTCGGTCAAAGTTCGAAGTCGGTCTCAAAAGCGGGTTCCGTCATAAGTGAATATGTGTCCAAGTTTGGTTGAGATCCGTTCAGTGACCGCCGAGATTAAGCGTCGAAAAAAAGAAGAAGAAAGAAGAAAGAAATAAAAAACCCACAGCAGTAAAACATAAGCCCTTCGGCATCGCGCTTTTCTATCCGAAACGGTGGGCCGGACTTATGCTGTGACTCACATGTCACTGGGGCGCGGCTACTGCAGTCGCTGTTGTATATAGAGAGGACACGAGGTGCCCACTGCTGTCGTGGGCTGTGGATCCGTATGAATTAGATCGGCACTCACTTCGGCATGGATGTCAGCGTGGAAGAGGGCGAGGGCCATTGTCTTTCCAGGCA
>Ga0209780_1003680_pt1 | contig 11550 bp, 5 predicted proteins | sample WorMetexBAHAMAS2_FD_187384 | JGI IMG/M metagenome (GOLD analysis project Ga0209780, IMG submission 187384) | Marine gutless worms symbiont microbial communities from Max Planck institute for Marine Microbiology, Germany - Inanidrilus exumae... | ecosystem: Host-associated > Annelida > Digestive...
GTCTATTCTGGCCCGCAGCCAGTCTGCGCTCGACGCCCTTCCACGTAAGCCACGTGCGTGGCGTGACATCTTCACAATCCAATTATTATATATAGATTTGATGCACTTACTGTAAGTCCTATTTACAGAATGCATACATTCAACCAGAAGCTTATTGTATTGTATTGTAGGATTTAACGTCCCACTCGACACATTATAGGTCACTTCGGGGACGATTTTACAGGTCAGATGACCCAACCAACAGTGTAATAGCACTGAAGGATGAGTCTTCCAGGTCAAGGGCCAATCCCACAGGCTCAGCACACTAAAAAGTAAAGAAAAAGATGTAATCAAAAATGTTTTCTACATATAGCACCAAGTAATCAAAAACAGAGGCGCTCCAAAGACAGCTAAGCCAAGTATGATCAAAGCCCGATCCAGTCGACCATGTACGAACTGCTCCTTATATAGGTGTGCATATGATGTGCACAATTATGATGCATAACAACACAGAGCTGGTCAAATAATCTCCCCTCTTACCATTAAGACAGCTTATCTCATCAGAAATTACACAGTTTATCCACACAGAAAGCAGTCATCCGAGTAAGGTTTTTGCTTCCATTTGCCTGTTATATTGCAAAATATCCAAAAAAAATGATGAAGCTAGGATCACCAAACTTGACATATAAATGTTCCACGATGAGTCCTGGAAACCCATTTATTTTGAGGTCAAAAGGTAAAAACCGCAAGTCACAAAAACACTGCTGGAATGGGTCTTTGCACTCTTGTGAGTCCTGGCTTCTTCTCGTTACTACTGCTTTAATTTTTTGTTTCTGCTGCCTCATGTCTGGCATTACTACTGGTTAGGCCGAATTTGACAGAAGGGAAGGTTCAGAGTTTTACTAGCAGGTTGCCAAAGCAAATCCTACACGTCAGACGACATTCCTATTGTCCGTTAACAGTCTTTAAGCAGAAAGATTAATTAGTCAACGTTCTGCGTGATCGTGAAATCTGAAAGTGCTTACATGAAACTCCAAACTGATCAGCATCGGTGAAATATTCCCGCACAAATCCGCCCCACTGCTTTGTGATTTTGCCGATCTCCTGGCCTCCCTCGGATGTACTCACCTGCAAAGACAAGTCTCCAATTTAATTAATGGAAAAAACTGAATGTAAAAGGTAGAAAAAATGTAAACTTTTGGACAAAACCGGCCAGAAATTGTAGATGTCACCCGATGGAAGCAATTCTAGCAACAAACTCCAGTAGCCTTCGGTTGTCCATGCATGAAATCAAACTGTTCGAAATATTCTAATTCTGAACTTGATACAAACTCGATTCAAAGGTACAAACTACGTGGCTTAGCAATTGCCGTCAAAATTAGCTTAAGGCCATTTTATCAGGTAAGATGGTTGAAAATGTTTTTATGGACTAAGTAGTAGGACTGGTAGGTGTGTGGGCCTCTCCCTGGGCTGGCACACTGGACCAGCATAAAGGTCTCAGCGCTGGGGTCCAGAGTAGGCTGGAACCCTGCCCGCAAAGAATGAACGAACAAACGATCCCAACAGGGCAGCAAGTACACGCACCACATCTGCTATTACGGATCACGTGTGCAATGACAATCATGTAACAAACTGGAAAAATGTCAAGGTAATTGACTGAAAGTGAAACAAGACCGACAGACTCAAAAAAGGCAGTATGGACCAGGGACATCAATCGAGACGATGGAAGCTACCAACCCAGCCACGTATGGGACAAGTTATTTACTGACGTCAAAAACCGGAAGTCAGTCCTGATAAAGACCTCAGATCAAAGGTCAAAATGTCGATGAACAAGTATGTTTTTTAGGTTTTATAAAAGTAATTAGTTCACATTTTCATGACAATAATAAGTACTAACTGCTACGACAAACTGTAAGTTTCCTTTGACTCTCCAGGTTGAACACATCACTTAATACACTGCAAGGTATCACGCTGATGTACTCTCTCTTCAGCCCTTCCGTATTATATTTTCCCTCCTTCCCTTTCACCACGTACAGCTTTCGGTTTAGATACCCACATACACACATCGTCGACGGGTGACAGCTTACTGGCTGCATTATGCTGAGAACTCTGCATTCCGCACGAATAGCCTACACCACCGCTACTGTTTCCAGCATATTGCTTACTGCACCAAATCATGTGACCCCGCAGACATACTGGAGAAGCTCCGCCTTCGTCATAAGCTCTACCCAGCATTACAGCTTCCGGCAACGTTGCATTGGTATAGACGGATTCAACGACTAAAACGAACCGGGAAGTCAATATCTCTTGGACAGCAAATACACTGACACGGGCAGCAAGGACCGTCAATATTGAAGATGGTCTCATCGTTCGCGTTGTTTACCGCATATTTCGGGCTCCACCCACTGCACCTGAAAAACGTAATGCAATACAACAAAATTTGGTTACAAGTAACTTTCACACAATATCAGCAATTGTTCAACTATGAATTGCCAAGTGCTACAGTTGGTTGGTTGGTAGGAAGATTAACGTTCACTTTCAGCACAAGAATAGGCTACATTGGGGATAAGTTCTCTGGTGGAGATATAGTCCCGCCAGGATAAGGAAGGCCAACCTCCCTGTGTGAAGAATCTAGTCGGCAACACCGCCCGCCCTCCCCCACACATCCATTTCCTCACTCGCAAATGACAGGACTGTTGGGACAGTCTAGGCATTGTACTTAGTGAGACCGTTGCGACGGTCTCACTTATTGCAGCCCTACTGTCGCGTGCAGTGAGCAATTAGCACATTCCAAGACAACCGGAACTATCTTGAAGCCGAGACATCCACCTGTTTCTAACTGACAACCCTAGCCTTGACACCAACCGATATTCGCCACCACCACCGGCACTGACACCGCAGTGACATGTCAAAAAAACTGCCACCGACCAAGTTGCAAATTCCTGCCACCGTAACAACACTAGTTAAATGGATTTAATATTTTTGTGCTACTACTATTAGTACTACTTCCACTGTTGCTCTGGTTCATTTTTCGTTTACTCAAATCATACTGTGGGCATCTTTATAACCAACTGAATGATTCTACTTTCACTGGTGCCCCAAGAAGCAAAATCTTGATTGGATTTTAAAAACTCTGAAGTGCAAAATTTGCACGATCTCCTCTACATCATGGCAACAATGGTAAGCTGTTCAAACCATCGGGGTGGGGGGGGGAATTTCTGTAATTTGTTTGCATTGTTTGCTTCTTTACGTCTTTCAGTGTGACCACTGTAAATATCTTTTCGTCAGTTAACAATATTGTGCTAACATCACAGGATGAATATTTTTAGCAACTGTTTCGAATGGCTGAGTTTTGCATGACAGTTCGCTCCACTCAGCTCTGGGGCATGGCCATTTTTGAGCACAAACATTTCACAAAGTAGTGTAGTGATGCACTGGAGGGATGGTGGTCTATTTCATTACCACTATACTAACAATTTACTGCTAAGTCTGTCGGAGAAAGTTTTGAAAATCGGTCAGTATTTGCCAAATTATTGTAAAAAATCTACTAAGCCTCTTTTTTCGTGGACACAGTGTACATATATGGAAAGATGAACACACTGCATCAATAGAAGCACTTCTCAAAGCTGTGCTCACAATGGTCGGCTTAATGTTAGTGACAAGACGAGTTAGGCATCTGATCAAGGACCAACAAACCTCGCTGGATCCATCACCGCCTGGTCTGTCCATAATGGATTATTGCTGATGTTCAAAGTGTGAACTTACTGCTGCCTGACGTAGCCAATAACTTGTCCGACAGGTGCCTCGATACTGACGTCCATAGAACAACACGAGGAACAAGCGCACCAGCAGCAGCCAGCACAGCACTTGAAGTCACGAACAATACGCATTACTTCCTGCAAAAATGACGTCAAAAGCTCCTGCTATTTCTCTCTCAACTCGCCTTTCAATGACCCCCCTTCGTGAGCTGTCCATGCTGAATGTCTTAACATGCACTCATAACAAATATACAACAACATATAATAAACACAAAAAACTAAAGCCAGGTTTGGTCACATCCTATGACCTCTGGCCTGGAAACAGAATGGGCCCATTCTGGAAGAAATAGGTAGGTACAGAAAAAAGTAAGTAAGGAAGTTAAGTAAGCAAATAAACAATTTATACAGCACCAAAATAAACAAATAAATCACGGGACATTACAGACCAGGAGCCCGTATGGGCTGCTTTATCGGGAACAATTAAGTGATCAGTAAGAAAAAATTAACCAAATATGGTGACGACTCACATTGCTACAATGTGCAACAACAGATGTATGAATTAACCACGGACCTGATTAAAGTTGTTTGCAATGTGCATCACAAAACCGCGACTGTTTCCACAGCACTGGCGCATACAACAGCCGGACTCTGTAACGTTTACACAGAAAGCTAATAAAATAATAAGATACACGAATGATTTCAATGTAACTGACAGGCACAATATAAGAGAGACGGATGAGCAGAGAAGAACATGTAGCTAAATACTGTTTTGTTTCCATATGCTGAAATAAAAAGTTCCATCTTGCATCAGCCACTTTTCCCCCGACCCTCCGACAGACAACATCAGAGCTTTAATGATTGTTTGGGGGTAAAGAAGGAAAATAATCTGAACTGTTCTGTGCTGTATTGTGTATGACAGCTGTGCACCATGATAATGATGTTAGCATAGATCATTTTATTCATATGTTGCTTGCTTTTTTATATTAAAAAGATATGCCCCTGCTGACGTTAAGCAGCCTACAACTACTTATTCACGTTTAGTAGCAACCACGGCTCTACCTAACTTGGTTTTCAGAACAGTTGATGACAAGCGTTTTTCAGGCTTGGACAATGACCACTTCTGGTGATACGACCACAACGATCGGTGGGTTCAACTTACACAATGGGGCTTCCTATTAGTGTTCTATAGTAACCACAACTCTAAAATGAACCGTTTTTGAGCTAGAGGCATGGACAGATGGATAGATGGGTAGTCACCAGCTTCCCTTGATGTCCACATTATAGTAGCAGGACATAATATACTTTATGCAATATTATCAAAATCACCCTAATTGACGGCTTTTCCACCACAAATTAATCTCCCATTAACTTAATCGCCAATTAAATTCAGCAGATAATAGTCGATTAATGCAAATGTCGTTTTTCCACCACCAGTTAACAATCAATCATCAACTGAATCGTCCATTATCTTAATCGCGGATTTTTCACCAATTAACTCATTAATGGCCTATTAACAATGACGGATATGCCGAGTTTTTTGCATTTCCCCCATCTTAGCTACATGTTTTTTGTCAGACTTTTCGTTCTTTAAGTCTTTCATGTAGCCAGTCAAGTTAATTTGAGCGAAGCGAACATGTCGTTGTGCCACGGAGGAATCTGTTTCAGGAATATGATGATGCTCAACGCTGCCAGTGCTTAAGACTGTCAAAGTTCACCGTCACCAAACTGCCGGACGAGATACATCACGTCGGCAAATATCACTAAGGAATCGTTCTGCGGCAAAATCTGTGAATCCGTGAAGCTTCTTTAGCGACAGCTGTGTAAACACATTAGACGGTGACGTCATTGCGGCACCGTTCAATTTAGGTCACTCCGACAGCCAATCAGAGAAGACGAGTTAATCCAGCATTAGCTAATTGCCGATTTACTAATTGGAGATCGTAAATGCACGGAAAAACGCAACTTGGTTAATCGACGATTAACTTCGACCATTAAATTAATTGGAGATTACGTAATTAGAGATTAAAGTTAATTTAATTTGCGGTGGAAAAAACGGCCCTTAATGCACCAAGTGTCCGAAATGCTGTGCATACATACACAAACCAACTGAAAGAAACCCGCACTCACAGAAGTGCAAAGACCCATGCCGGTAATGTTTTTGTGACTTGTGACCTGGACCTCTGATCTCCTGATCAAAAGGGAAATGGGTTTCCAGGACTCATCATGTAACATTTATGGGTCAAATTTGGTGATCCTAGGTGCATCGGTTTTTGGATACCATGTGGATAAACAGACCGACAAAAGCCAGTAAAAAACCCTACCCCGCAACTGCTGTTGGCATGGGTAACAACTATTATGGATGAACTAAAAAACCATAGTTTAAAGGTCTTATTCACTGCCCTGCAGTGCAACTAGTACGGAAAAAAAACGACTTATAAGCTGAATTATTAACGAACCTTCAGTAGCAAAGTAGACAAGTTGTCCGAGAGAGTTCTTGATCTGGTATTTGTTGCACATTTCAAGATTGGTCATGACTGTACACAACCAGAACCAGCAATTATACGTACATGGTTATTTGGTTAAAGATAAACATCAGAAAATTAATACATCTAAAAAGCCCTCATTCAAGATCACATCAACCATCGCTACACACAAGAACTGCACAAATAATCTATGGTTGCAGTGATCCCGGTTAGTACTGGGATGGTTGACCATCTTCAGGCGGACACACCACCTCGGTATGTAACCAGCTACCCAGTCCAATACAGCCTCCTAGCCTCAGTAGAACATGAAATGAGTACCGGCTAAGTGTGGTAAAGCTCTGTTGCTGTGGAGTAAAGGTAAGCTGGCTCATTCCACTTCTAGATAATGTGTGGGTGGCAGGTAAAGCTGTGTGATCGCTCGTTAACACGTGCCATACCTGAAAGCCGTAGAGATGAGTAAAGTGCTACACTGGATTTAACTACTTCACTTTACTTGGTTGTGTGGCACAGCGGCATAACATCTGTCTTTGGTACAAATGGAGAAAAATGTTACAGCCACTCAGTAATATATTACTTTTCTGTCCTGGACTGAATCCAGGCACAATCATCTACATCCCCTGTCTTCTTATAGATAGCTCATGTCTCGGCGACTCCATACAGTAAAACGAGACATCAGACCACCCACTGCAAAACAATTGCATGACTTTGTAAATCTAAGTACTGTAGAAGCCCCACCTCTGTCGTAAGCTCCACCGAACGTTACTGCTTCTTGCAGATTAAAAGTATAGACTGACACGTGGCGAGGAAAAACTAAACCCAGGCAACTGGTCAAACAACAGTTTGAGTAACACTTGACCAAAAATAAACTTTCGTTTGAGCAAAATGTATTTCACTTCCTGAGAACAACTTACGCTCCAGTAGTTCAATCTGCTGATGAATAAGCAGCTGATCGATCTGTGTTAGATATTCTAGGCCTGGAGGAACGCCAGAAACTGTCGGTGGTGGCGCCATCCATTGCAGTGGTTGCTGCATCATCATTGGCTGACCTGCCACGTAACATATCAGACTGCAAGATACAGCCAACGGACAATCACTGCATACATTGTTTACAACAAACTTGAATAACTGTTTGCACACTGCATAAATTCTGCACATTCTAGTTAAGTTACTTATTTTCACTACCAGATTTCAGTTTTGTAAATAGAAGGTTTGCATAATTCTCATTAGAGAACGGCCGATTAAGGTAAAATGGCCGATGTCCGATGGTCCGATAAAACAATTGTTTTCATGCTGTATAAATTCTGCACATTCCAGTTAAGTTAGTTACTTTCACTACCAGATTTCAGTCCGGTAAATAAAAGGTTTTCATAATTCCCACACTGTCATTTGTCAAAGTTAATCTTCACCGCTTTGTATGTTTAGGTCACCTCCTCCGATTCGACCTAATAAAATGGGTCTCAAATGTCCGTCCGCCCGTCCGTCCAAATAAAGTTTATTCGATTTCGATGAAATCTGGTATGTAGGTAGAGGTCGATGTGTGATGCATGATCCAAGGTCAAGGTCATGAGCCCTTGAAAGTCGGAAATTTGGCCATTTTCAAAGGCTATCTCCTCCCCCATTTAAATGGGGCTGGCAAATGACCACGGATTCTTAAATTAGGGTACAATACCTGAAGTTTCTCGGGGCCAGATTTTTGATTATTGTCCCCATTTTTGTGTCACGTGACTTTGAAGTTGGCAGTAAGTAGGAGTCGACCGCCAGTCCCATACGGGGCTTATTTATCACTATATTATATTTGATATGATATGATGCTATCTAGGGGTCATATCGATTATGCAATATCTAAGAAAAAGAACAGTATTTACATAGCGCCATTTATACTATGTATAGTCTCAAAGCACTCAGACATGTGTCACAAAATACACCATGCATGCCTTTCCTTCAATGGCGCCACCCCTAACTGAGGTAGCATACATTCAATTGCAGCTTACTACTCATTTGTTGACCCTGAAGGGATGAAAGGCTAAGTTGGCCTGGTTGGTTGACCTATAGCAAACGGTTTACCCACGTAAGTGGTCACCTGTCATCCACAGGTCTAGTGCAGGACAGGGAAAGTTTGCTGGCCAAAGACTGACAATTACCGCCGTGCCACAAAACCAACTGCCACGTACACTGCTGCAGCCTATTGCTAAAGATGTCACACGCAGTTAACCAGTTACCCGAAAGCCATCAAGAAAAGAAACAAAAACGGCAGTGAAAAACAATACTCCTGTGTAAAGTGGCAGACGTAATAAGTATGTAAAATTACTGACCTGGCATAGGTGCATAACCCTGCTGCATTTGCACTGGTTGTGTCTGAACTCCTTGAGGAGTTGCCATTGGATACGCACCATACTGGCCTAACATTTAACAACATGTATATAGAAATATCAAAAATTGCACAGTTTCTTTCAGGTTATAATTATTTCTCATTGATTATTAATATGATTAACTCAAGGTGACCTGCCTTCAGAAACTTTAGAATTCAGGGACTTTCGAGGCCTGTTCAAGGACTTTTAAGGACCATTCTAGCACAACTACAGACATTCTGAAACACACTCCAGTATACAATGTCTATATGCAGCCACTATTTTACACTGCAACAGATTACTTACCTTAACAAACAAAAACATTCCATCCACAACAGCTGTTGTTAACGCGTATGTAAGTAGAAATCACATTATCCAATCACAATTTTCCTAAACCAGCAACTCATATTCCAGGACTTTTCCAGGACTTTCAAAGCCTTGAAAATGCAGCTTTAAATTCAATTACTTTCAATGACCGGGAGTATCCTGTTAACTATATATGTTTAGCCATTTCTAAGATTATTGATTTGCTTGACAAAATAAGCATTTCTCGCTATTGAATCTCCAACTGTTCAAGATAATTGCTTTTGGACAATATAATAAAAAGCAAAGATATTGCAAATTCTGCATGACTAAAGCATAATGAAGGCCAGACATCATGCAATATCTCCTAATATGGTGTTTTCCAACCTTTTTGATACCACTGACCCCAAATAACATGCTAACTAGATGGGCGACTTCTCCAGTCCAAGAAATCACACAGTTAATGATTAATGGAACTACAGTTAAATCAGCTGATGCGTACTACTACAAAGCCACTGTTGCACCTAAGTGATGAAAAATTACACACAACATATAAAATCAACATGTTAAGTAAACTAAAGACTTTATGCCTACATAGGGTCTACTGAAATAATGGCATAAATGCATCGTAAATAATATTTATCATCCACCATGAACATGTCACCAATCTGTCATCATATTCAGACATCGTTCTGCTTGTTTTCTACCATGCAAATCAAATAGCAACAGACTACCAAAAAGAACCCCTCTAAGATTGTCACCTGTAATGGGTGCAAGAGATATAACTGCTTTCATGCATAACAGACAGCATAAGCAAGAAAGTTACATATTTGTAACAGAGTATTTAAAAGATATTTTCTCGGCTTGGACGCAGATCCTCTAGCAGCCTGACGCAGACCCCATGGGTCCGAAGACCACAGCTTAAAAATCGCTGTCCTAGTATGGTCAAAATTACTGACATCTGATAAGAATCTCCTTAACAACAAATGGTTCACCATTTGCAACAGCTGGCGACATACGTATTTTTAAATTTACAAGATAACTCCTTTAATAAGATGCCATGCTGATTTAAAAGAATAAAGCTCGATGCATTAGCATAAATTCATTTTTGTGTCATTTAACATGCAAACTAATATTAACTACTGACCAGATTAATAAATTCATTGAGCGTGGCATACAGCAATTGGTCCTGCATATAAGTCTGTTCCATTGAATGAACAACAGCTTTGAATTAAATGATCGTTGACCTTAAAATATGGCATGCTGGTTTATCTTGACACTATATGGTTTATGCTCGAAGGTAAAGGTCACAGGTCAAAGTTTAAGGTCGTTTATTCGTTCGTTATTGCGCAGGTAAAGGTCCAGCCTACTGACTGAAATCAAAGAAACTTTTTGTGGACGGACAAATGTATGGATGCACATTGGAGACTGGCTTTATTAGGTCGACTCTGAAGAGTCCACCCAAAAAAAACAAGAGCTAAGCAACTAATGAGTTGGCCAATGCCCAACCTCTTTCACCAGGGTAGGATTAAAATATTGCTAAAGTGGTGCAATCTCGAGTAACAGCTCAAGTTACCAGATTGTATTCCATACTAAATACAAATTTTAATGCTTTTCTAAAGTTTCTATTTTTATAGGTTACAGTCATGTCATTGCGTTAAGATGTTGCTTCATATATTCAGCTGTTTTAGGCAAATATTTTCATTGTGATGAACAGTGTTCAGAGGTTTTTACAACTGAATAGGGTAACCGTAAATGCTTTTGTTAAAAGTGCCTTTAGCCCGATTATTCCACTTCTATATGATCTTTTAGTTTTACCACTGCTTTTTATTGTCTTCACACAAATAAACATAAAAATGAAAATACATCTATAATTCGACATCTAGACTGCAAAGTGCAGAACGTTTGCACATATTACAGTTTATGCTTTATTGTTAATTACCAGGATAGCCTTGTGGTTCTCCTGCCGGTCCTGGATATCCCTGTTGCGGCTGTGCCTGCATTGTACCGTCCACTGGCTTAGGACTTTCGGTTACCGTCTCACCTACGTAACAAACACGATTATTCAATATTCATAATATTTATTTACCGTTAACGCGATTATAATGCACAAAAAAGAGACAAAAATAAACATGCCTACACCGAGGAAATGACTGTGGAAAGCTGCTACATGCGTGCACACACTGGCAACTAATGCAGCAGCGACTTACGCCGTCGGGTAGGCTAACTGTTGTGCTGCTCTTGATGATGATGATGACGATGATGATGTTGCTATTGGCAACATCTAACAAGTACCATCAACTGCTTTAAATTTATAACGTTTGAAATGCACTCTCAATTGCTCTATTGCGTCAATATGAACACCACATAAGTAGCAAATGCAAATGACACTTGTGCAGAGTCTAACTGAGCAAATACTACACCTATTTCTCAATTTATCACTTAGTTGCGCAACATTATGTACCAAAGAATAACTACTCAGAAAATAATTTTTAAAAAGATGTTTTCGGCTGGTAATCTGTTTCACTATGTAAAATAGTGATGGGATCGTTTAAAAGTGTACCTGTATACTGTGTACCTGTATGAAATACACGAATTAAACATTCCTGGATATATGTTGCACCATAATATACAAAACAAAGGTGAACGAGGAGTTGCAATATATGTCAGCTCCGATTT
>Ga0209780_1003681_pt1 | contig 11549 bp, 7 predicted proteins | sample WorMetexBAHAMAS2_FD_187384 | JGI IMG/M metagenome (GOLD analysis project Ga0209780, IMG submission 187384) | Marine gutless worms symbiont microbial communities from Max Planck institute for Marine Microbiology, Germany - Inanidrilus exumae... | ecosystem: Host-associated > Annelida > Digestive...
TGTATGTTGTATATATTGTCGATTGCTTAATTATATGTCATTTGTTTATTTTAAAGAAAACTTTTGAAATACTTTTCCTCTTTTGTATCTAACTCAGTGCATCACACAACACATAAAACTCAGATATCGTGACACAGTCGAGGCTTTAAAAGCAATGACATGCATATGTAAATCTTATAACCAATACTAACACTATCTCCATTAAAAATGCCGTTTTCCGGGTCAGTCGGTTCCTCCATGGATTCTCATCCTCCACCAGATTTCTGTGGGCTGGATGTTATTGACTGAGTTAAGTTTTTACATTCCACCCGACACAAAATACGTCATTTTGGAGACGTTCTTCCCAGCCAATCTCTTGGCCAAGTACTGAAGAAACCAAATTATAAACAACAAAAGCAAGCAATACGATAACAAAATGACCTACGCTAACACAAAAGAACACATACAAAAAACAAAGCCTCAATAAACACACAAAAAGGAATCTAAACCTAACATGCAAAAATAAGAACTGCTCACATTGTGTGCACATCACTGTGCACAACTTTTGCGCAAATGTTGTACACAACACAGCACAAAGGAGATCTGATTATCTTCTTATCCTACAAACAAGCGCCAGAGCTCAGATGCTGTCTATTGAGTCCGGAGGGGGGGAGGGGGAAGGGCTGGATGTTATTCCTGCAACTCAACCATCGGTGTCAAAGAAGTGAATGGGAACACAAAACACTAACGCTAGCCCGCCTTCAGCCATCACATCCACACCCAGACTCCGGATGAAGGACAGAGTTGCTCCCATTGCACTGACTCTGTGATGCCAGAGCCAGACGAATCTCATAACTAATACAGTGTAAAAAAGATCATTTGAGCGATCCTGTAGATATTGTATATTTCATGTTGTTATTTTTCATACCCGCGAAAGCGAGGGAATATGTCTTCACCGGTGTTGGTTTGTGTGTGTAACCACGATAACTAAAAAAATTGTGGACGGATTTGCACCAAATTTTATGCAAAGGTTCCTGGGGGGAAGGGAAGACCAAGTTCGTGTTTCGTTACGATCGGTAGAGGGATGTGGAAGTAACGGTCAAAAAACTTCGTAAACTGGCGATTGTTTACAAAATAGCTCCGTCGGGAAATTCGAAACTAGCGGGCTGCAAAAAAGTAAGTGTGGCAAGTGTTGGCGACAAAAACACTTTTGCAGGGATTTGTACTCAAGAGTAATTTGCATCTAGTTAGCAGTTTTATGTTTAACTTACTGATTTTATTACTTGTACGTATGCACATTGTAAGCGGCCTCTTGGCCCTTATGTTGCTAAATAAATAAATAAATGTGGCAAGTTTCCATGTGTCTTTTGTAAGTGCTCTGGTCGTAAGAGTTTTTTGTAAACTGAGCTGCAGTCACATATCAATCAGTGTGTCAACTGACCCGCTGCTGATGCTGCTGGCCCGCTGCTCCATGCTGCTGAGCTGCCGCGTGTTCTTCACCCTGCTGTAACGCACGTGCTAACGCTTCGTCTTGTTCCATCTGCCTCTGTCGATCGGCATCGGATCTGCTCACATTCATCAAACCATGACAACTATGAGTTGAGGTTTTGCATCCCACTCGAGACAAACTAGGTCATTTTGGAGACATTCTTCCCAGCCAATCTCTACTGAAAAACTAAACCAAACACAACAATGGCAAACATGCATCCGATCCAAAACAATACATACTACAACACACAAAAAACTACAGACAGGTTTGGTCACCTCTTACGACCTCTGGCCTGGAAATGGAACGGGCCTATTTTTAAAGAAGTAGATAAGTAAGGAAGAAAGTAAGTAGGGAAGTTAAGTAAGCAAGCAAACCATTTATAGTGCCGGAATCAACAAATAAATCGGGGCACATTACATCCCCGGAGCCTGTAACTTTGCAGCAACCATGACAACAACTAAACTGACAATGGCATGATGTGCCAATCAGTATTTTCTGACTGACAGCTCACTAAGCTTTTACATCCCACTCAATTGTGAAAATAGTTTATTTTAGCGACATTCTTGTCAGTCAGTCACTCAGCTTCATACTGAAGAAAAAACAAACATTTCATCATCTACTGGCTAATATTTGGCATGGTCCAACCTCTGTATCAAATTTCAAATACCTCATTTTATTCGTCAACATCACATTTAACATATAACATACGTCATTTTGGTGACATGTTTTTCCACACAATCAATTTTACGAAAGCTGAAAACCAATGGAAAATAATGGAAAATACACACGAGGAAGCAAAAAATATGCAAAGATGCATAAAAAACTAATCCTGACACAACAAGATACAAACTAACAAAAAAACTAAAGTTAAACCAACAGTCACCAGTAAAAAAGGCTCATATTTGGGTGCATATCACTGTACAACTGTGAAAAGCAATAGAGCACAAAGAAATTTTGATGATCGTCCCTCTTATCTTTCAAACAGTCATCAGTAGGGACAGGCAGAAAATAGACTGACAGACATGCCCAAAACAAAAATAGTGCCAACTTGTCACGGGGTATTATCACGTAAAAGATGACCTAAGGATCTTAATAATAATAATAATATTATGATTTCTACAGCACCATGAGGTCAGTAGACAGACAGGCGCTATGCTATGTTAAGTTTGGGTGACACAAAAGCATGGCTAAAAATGGGTCTTCAAATGTTTCTTGAAAGTTGGGACAGTTTTACAGGGTCGAAAGTTTCAGTGGTGTTTACCGACTGTGTTGTATTTTTGTTTTAATCCAGCATTTATTGTTGCGATACAGAACAAATGACTTGGAATAAATACACATCACGTTATCTCATAAGCAGCAGCAACAAATACACTAGTCTGTCATCTACTTACGACTTTGTGGCTGAATGTGACTGGGAGTCTTGCATGGACATTTCCATAGCTCTGCGGAGAGCTTCATCTTCACTCTGAAATAACCAACAAATATATTAGCTCTGTATGAGACTGACAGTCGACTATTCACAACTGATGTTTCTGCCAACTTCAAATTCATGTGAAACAAAAACTAGGCCAAGTATCACAAATCTGGCTCGACCAAATTCAGATATTGTGCCCTAGTTTAAGAACCAGTGGTCAGTTGCCAGCTCTTATTGCAAATGGCGGAGGAGATAGCTTTTGAAAATGGCCGGATTTCCAACTTGAAGGGCTCATGACCTTGACCTTGGATCGGGTCATACTGCATACCATCGTGCATCAATCATCGACCTCTACCTACATGCCAAATTTCATTGAAATCGAAGAAACTTTTTGTGGACGGACGGACGGACGTATGCACGTACGTACGCACATCATAGATCGGCTTTATTAGGTCGACTCTGTCGAAGAGTCGACCTAAAAACTCACAATCATGTTTACCGATTGCAATGCTGGAGACTAACAGTGAACATTTTTCACCTTCAGGCTCGTCTAAAAAATCTCGCCTGTCATTTTGAGCACAGACTAACTTCCTGTATTGGATCAGACATCTACATATATTCCAGCAAAATATCATCTTGAAATTTCGCCAACAATATACCACGGTACATAGCCGTTTGGTTGAAAAAATGCCGCACACAGTGCCAGCAATTACCTAACCACCAGGCCTGGCTATTTGTGCCACCCTGTCCTGGTACAGATACCGCCAATAACAAACGAAATGGTAGTAGCTATCATCTAACACTATCACTTCACGTGTAACACTAATGTGAAAACATATGTCCAATACAAAGTTATTACCACACAGAACTTACTTACTTACTGATGTTTAGATTCACAGAATAGCCGTAACTCACCATAGATACATCACATTACTAACATAATACATAATACACGTGATAAGAGCTCAAAATCAGACAGCATGTTATTGGTAACAGACCATGCCAGGCTGCTGGAGGGAGTGTGCTGTAACAGCTGTCAGTCTGGCTGTTGCCCTTTGCTGCCGCTCCCTGCACAGATGCACACGACATAGTGACTGTAGTACACAGGTAGGCAATATCATGTCCCAGCATATGGAGGACAAATCACCCTTAAAGGGACATGGTCAGGGTCATGTGACCCACTTTAAATTTTGGGGCCCCAGTGATATATCTGAAAAGGCTAAAGGTAGAGTCATCAAAATTTGCATACAGGTAGGCTATATCAAATCATAGCTTTTGGATGACAACCACCCCTAAGAGGGGTGTGGTCACATGACCCATTTTCAACTTAAATGTCTGCAATCATATCTCCTTAACGGCTGAAGCAAAAGTCGCCAAATTTTGTATGCAGGTAGAATACATCAAGTGCTAGCCTTAGGATGACAAAACACCCCCTAATGGGAGTGGTCAGGGTCACGTGACCATTTTTAAACTTTGCCCCAATTGTACATGTAAAATAAGTGAAGCTAAGCACTTTCGTGTGCTGATTGATACACAAAAGTACTAGTGTATGCATGATGTATTGTTCCCAAAAGGGGTGTGTTCACAATCATGTGACCTCTTTAAATTTTGGGAACTAAGTGACAACATCTCAGAAACAGTGCAAGATAAAGACATAGTGGCAATGGAAGACTAATAGGAAATTGTATGTGGCCTATCAAATGGCACCATTGCCAATGCCCTCGAATGATATTGAAGGTCACGTTTGCTGACTGAAACCTTTCTAACTCCCATACCTCGTGAAACATAGCACGAAATACTAACACAGTATGTCGCATGGTCCCTCTGCAATAGCCGAGCTTCTTGTTATACACAGCATCTCCATACTGCTAAGTTAAAGATTCATATACTTATACAATAACACTATGATGAAACTTTACCATGCATCCTACATTATGGTAATTTTGCCTAACAACCACGCTGTTTATTACACCACCAGCATGCCATTTCCAACCCTCAGCCAATAGAACCAAGCAACAGACTGCAACGTGAATCAAAAAATAAAAGATAGGAAACAACGAAAACGACAAAAGCAAGCGGTGATTAAACAGACCGGTCAAGATCTCTGCCGATGCTTGACAGCTTTGACTGCTGCGGGGATGATGACTTCTTCTTTGCTTCATTCGATCGCGCTAATGCTGCAGCTCTGGTGTCAGCAAACAGCAACTGCTTGTAAGACATATGCATTCATTTCAACACACACTTCTGGTCATTTTAAGGCTCATTTTACAAGTTAGCGTGGGTTTGCTGGATGTTCTATCAAACTGCCTAAAACGGATGTTTCACGTGGTTTGTATACCCTTCACCTCAGTACGTAACCAGCCACCTAGGCCGACTCAACCTCCTACCCTTTGTGGGACGAGAAATGAGTACCGGCCAAAGTGCATTGATGCTCTGCGGCTGGGCATAAAAACTGGATGGCTCATTCCATTCATGGATAAACGTGTGGGTGGCAGGTAAAACCGTGTGATCCCTTTAATACGTGCCATCCTGAGCACTTTAGAGATTGAGTTTCATAATTAAGTGCTACACAAATCTATGCGTTTAGCTTTACAGATGTTTTTGAGAGAATGAAACAATTACCCTTGAGTAGACATGGCTCGGCCGGTGTTCTCGAAGCCTTTACACTCATGATCCATCTCATGGCGATGACGAAGGCAGAAGTTCTTACGACATTTATCACACTTTAATGGCATCACCTGACACATACAACACTGGAGGTCACAACTTGCCCTCGACCACCACTTTGGCTTATAGATACGGTGAAGCGACGTCACAGTAATATATGGTCACAATACGTTCTCCATGCTATAGTGCACGATGTCGTACTTTGCGAAGTTAGCTGGTGAAGATTTGTCACGTCATATTATTTAAATAAAATTGAATTGGTCGGTTTAAGAAAAACTTTTTGCTAGCATCAGATCGGTGATCTGACTGTAAGTGCTGCAAAACATTTACATTTCCTTGCCCCGCATCATGACCTGCCCATGTGGCTGAGTGGTCAGCGCACTCGGCCGCCGTGTGCAGTAGAGTGTGACGCACTCAATGGCCGGGGTTCGACTCAGCCCGGGCGTGTCCGCCTGGCAAAGAATTATTTATAATAATTCCTACGCACATGATGAACAGGGAGTTAATCCAGGGCATGCAACGGAGTTCGACGGTGTCCTCTATAAACTGTGACTGTTGCTGATGCCTTGACTAGCAGCGTCAAGGTATCAGTCGCGCCGACGTAAGAGCAAAAGCAGACAGATGTGGCAAAGTCCACTGGCTAGGCACTGAAGAAGTCTCAGTCAGGGCTGGTGCTGAGTAAGTGCCAGTCCGGGCTTAGCCAATCAGTAGGCCACGCCTAGAGGGGGCACGCTTAGAAATACCTGACAAGCTGCTCACACCTACTGTTCCTTCCTTCACCCTACATAATGTGCATATTCACCGCACACACCTGTCAAATATCCTTCTCTCCCTGGGCTGGCGCATTGAACCAATATATAGACAGATCTCAGTGTTGGGGTCCAAAGTAGGCTGGACCCCTGCCAGCAAAAAATGAACGAACGAACGAACGCCCCACATCGGGGTCGTCATAACAGCTAGCATGTATAGGAATAAAGGAATTACATCACTGTCAACCTATGCATACATCTGCTTGTAACACTGCACAAGCCGTGACATATTTGTTTCAGAACAAAATACCTAGGACAATATTTACCCTAAAAGTTAAGCATATAATTTACACACGTATAATAAAAGTAACTCACCTCTTTATTTTTGCAGCCTTTGACAGCACATCTGTTACTGTACACCTGGCAATGCATACCACCACGCACATCTCACAACTTACAGCAAATGTTGTGATCAAAGGCTCAGTCAGTATTCTAGTGGTTAGGGCATCTGACTTGCAACTCAATGGTTGATGAGTTTGATTCCCGGCCGCCGCACTATAGGTCGATTGGTACTGGGCATACCATACCATATCATACCACCTCGGTATGTAACCAGCCACCCAGGCCAACTCAGCCTCCTACCTTCTGTGAGATGGAAAATGAGCACCGGCCCCAAAGTGCGGTGATGCTCTGCAGTGGGGAGCAAAGGCAGGATGGCTCATTCTATTCATGGATAAACGTGTGTGTTGAAGGATAAAATGTGTGATCCCTTGTTAACATGCGCTATCTGAGAGCTTTAGAGATGATTTTCATAACAATTCAACACAATTCAGGTCATATCGTGCCTTTAAAGTAGAAATGTGTTGTAATATTTCCTACTTAGAAATCACAATAACGTAAGTTGATTTTTAAAAATAAAATTCAGTACATTTTGGCTGGAGATGTCTTTAAGCTCAATAGAGAAATGGAATAGTATTGATGTGATCTGTGATCAAAAATTAATTAAGTTTACAGAAACTTACTGAAATCTTGCCATAAGGCTAGATTGGTTACATATAAAATACAAAATAAAAATACTACTAATACTAATACTCATGCAAACACAAATACAATTATAGAATGTAAGTAACATTACATAAAACAGAGGCACCAATATGTACAACATATAAAAGTACATTCTGTTATTATGTGTTTGACAGAGAGCAGTTAATTACAGTCTATACATTTTGGAGGATCTGTGTGTTGAGCAAGATTAGCCACAATACATTAATGTTACAGACAACCCGTAGTATAAGACAAGCCATTACCACTGTCTGCAAATAAAAACTATGCATTTTAAATTATTACCTGACGTCAAAACACGTTAACAGCATACACAAGAAGCACTCAGAAACAAAAACTTCACACTAGTCTAATTACATATGTCATAAACAGATCAACGATTACAGAAAATGGGTGTAACACATGCATACTCTGCGTCGTTGAGCAGTTTCCGACTGACAGTCATTGTCAATGTGTCGGCCTACAACTTCATCAGGAAGTGCACCAGTTATACCAAGTGGCACAGGACAACTGCACAGTGGACAGACTGGCACCTGGTTGTCCTAGCAACACAGGTAATGCATACTCACTTTAACAAGCATTTGGCAGAGCCGTTTACATGTTAATAGTGGGAAATTTGAAGGTTTGTTGGTTAGGGTTTAACGACACTTTCAACACAATTTAGGTTATATCGCGCCTTTAAGGCAGAACTATATTATAAATATTAAAATTGAAAGATTTCAGTTTCACTTACACAAGGATAAAGCAAGAACAGTCAGAACTGACATTAATTCAATGGTTCTGAAGTATGCTACCACAAATAAAAGCACATGTAACTTTCTTTTACATCTAGTTACTAAATACTAACCCTATACTGCTGCATTAATTAATTACCATACATAATTAAGTTAAAAATATCAACTAAAAAGCAGAACAGCTATTACGCTGCAAACAGTTTTCATATTCTTCTGCAGCAAATGGCTAAAAACAAAACACCTTGGTACAATGGACTGAACATGTATTAAACGACAGCTTGTTATGTCCACAGACATTATGGATGTACCGACTGGATTACATTTTTTGGAATCCAACTGGAACCGGATTTTGCCGGAGCCGGATAGTATGATAAACAATACTTTCAATATACTAAATTTTCTGTCATAATTTTGTGACACTGCACAAATATAAATTTGCATGTACATCACTAAAAATCATTCAATTTACTCAATTAAGTAATGACAGTTAGCTTTTTTAATTTTCAATCATGTTCTTGATTTACTGTTTGCAAGTTTAAACTTCACCAAAATGGCGGCTGCAACTCTTAGTAATAAGAATTAGCCCAGTGCGGGACTGACGGTCGACTCTTCATGACGTTTCTGACAAGTTCATAGTCGCGTGACACAAAAACTAGGACAAATATCAAAAATTCGGCCAATGAAATTTAGATATTGTGCCTTAGTTTAAGAATCAGTGGTCAGTTACCAGCTCCCATTGTAAATGGCACAGGAAATAGCTTATGCAAATGGCCGGATTTCCAACTTTCAAGGGCTCGTGACCTTGACCTTGGATCGGGTCATACTGCATACCATCGTGAATCACTCATTGACCTCTATCCACAGGCCAAATTTCATTAAAATCAAAGAAACTTTTCGTATATGGAGAGACTGACGGACGGACATTTGAGACCCACTTTATTAGGTCGACTCAGAAGATTAAATCTAATAAGTAAAATATCTGGTTCATACATCCGGCAATTTACAGCTTTTCGGCTGAAGCCAGACGTTAAAAAACGGCCAGGTATCCGGCCAACCACACTGGATATCCAGTACAGCCCTAACTGAGATAAAAGTACTTATGTGCTACTGTACATATTTGTACTTTTTAACGAAAAAATCATTTTAATAACAACGGCAATCAACAAAACTGGTCCTAAATACTGAAATAAGATTATGTTACAACCCAATAAACTATAAATGAATGATACCTTCTTGTATGCATCTGGACAATTGTGATTGGTGTATGCATAATGATCATTACTGTAAATAACAACAACAACACAATCAAACGTGAAAGACCCTGCAAATGAATAAAATTTCAATAAATGTGCATAAGTCTTGGCCCTTTCCAGTGTAACATTTACTACAGAAATTGCATTCACACACAATATGCATGCATTTGTCATGTTTAAACTTAGTGAACTTATTAGAAACCAGAAAAGCTCAAGGTTGCACCAACCATATTGTTACTTCTTTACAGTTTTTACCGCACGACACTATGCTAGCGTGGTATATACGTCAATGTTTGTCTGCCTGTCTCTCTGTATATCTGTCACAAGTCGGCGTTCTACCAAGACGGCCAAACCTAGAATCATGCAAACAATGCTGTACGATAGCCTAGGGATTCTAGTTTTCTGACGCCATAGATCTTGGAAAGAACTCGGCAAAATTCCAAGGGGATCACCCCAATGGGGGCGCCAAATACAAACAGGATAAGTTAAAGTCAGCGATTTTCGACCAATACCTCGCTATATCTCAGAAACGGTGCAAGTTAGGGGCATAGTTACTATGAAAGGCTAGCAGGAACTCGTATTCACTATTCACTCTATTGAATAGCACTATTTACAGTGACCTCAAGTGACCCTAACCCATTTTTCACATTTTGTGCTGCGCCTTTCATGTATTCGTAGTGTAAGGTAGGTAGGTTGATTGTAGCAAGTCCTAGTCCTCGGATGACAGATCACCCGTGAAAGGGGCATGATCAAGTCATGTGTTAACTTTTTGGGAGCACCAATCATATCTCTGGAACGGCAGAAGCTACAGTCGTCAAATTTTGTACGGGTAGGCTATGTCAACTGCCAAATGGAACCCTTTTCCCAAATTTTACTTTGATCTGAAAAAAATTCCTCATTTGATGTTGAACTTTGATCTATAACCTTGACCTACAAACTTGATCAAGTGCGAGCTAAGGTGAAACATCGTGTCAAATGTCTACATGAAAGGTCGCTACTCGCTTTTGTTTGACAGTTATTATCCAAACACACACACACACACACATCAGACAGGATGCACTACCTGGACCACAAAGTGGTCAGTAAAGTCAGCCAGCAACATCAGTTGGCATCCATAATATGTAACAAATACACACACAAATAAACACTATGCATAAATTTTACAGACATCAACAATTCAACATATAACATGTTAGACAAAAAGTCCATTTATATTACTCATACAAACTACTCAAACGTAGCCAATGACTGCATTGTGCATGGTACTAACCAAAAAATCTTCTGGCATGCATCACACTTCACAGGCAAAAAATCTACAAACCGCAGATAAACGAATTCAAACACCTTCAGAACTGTACACAATAAAACACATTATTTTTTGCCAGTCTACCACTATAATTATCATTGTGTAAACTGTAATACTGTTAACACATTTAAAACACATTTCAGCAGTAATGGAACTGGAAACAAACGTGAATGCTGACTATGTTAGACAGTACGTGCTATATGGCCCTGGCCCAAGCCTGTGCTTACTCACGGCACCATTGTCTGTGCAGACTGGTGGCTTCGGTGAATTCGGTAAATTAGATTTGTTACTCAGAATATTGTGTTTCTTACTCAGAAATGGGTTTCTTATTCAGAAGTGTGTTTCATAATCAGAATACATTCTCTTTTACAGAAGATGGTGGCCTCAGTGTGCCATCATAGAGTTCTGAAGTTATGGGTAAAATGCGGGGAAGTGGGTGTGAAAATGGGCAAATTGCGTGGTAAAAGTGCTAATTACTGTTGCTAACACTTAAGTCTAACACTAGCCCTACTAGACGTAGACGAAAAATACAAGCGCAGGTGTGAAGCCTCTTTGCCTGCCTCTTCAATACTTCAATATTCGTGATGCTAATATGTTTCATAATCGAGTTATAAGCTTATGGAATAAATTGCCAGATAGCGTTGTGTATCCACCAGTATTTCTAGCTTTAAGCGGTAACTGCTGAGTTTTATGGAAAATGTTGGATCTGAACATTGTTCTGTAAATTAGATTGTTTATATTTTGGTATTTTCATATGTTGTTTTTTTACTACATTATCAAAAGTTTGGTATTGAGCATTACGCGTATACTGAGAGCCACATTGGCCAAATTCCGTGTGTATGTATGTATGTATGTATGTGATAAAACTCCTCCCAAACCACTGAACCGATTTGCAT
>Ga0209780_1003682_pt1 | contig 11546 bp, 6 predicted proteins | sample WorMetexBAHAMAS2_FD_187384 | JGI IMG/M metagenome (GOLD analysis project Ga0209780, IMG submission 187384) | Marine gutless worms symbiont microbial communities from Max Planck institute for Marine Microbiology, Germany - Inanidrilus exumae... | ecosystem: Host-associated > Annelida > Digestive...
AACTGAGACAAGCCGTTTGGGGGATCGACCCCATGGATCAGCCATTGCCTGGCAGGGTTCGATTTTTCCAAAAGCAGTGGGGGGTCGGAGTTTACAGGCACGGCTAAGCCCCACATTAAAAAGTAGCAATTGAATCAGTCTACAGAGGCGCCATGGCAGCGCTTCACTTCAGATTCGACCACTATATTGTCACAGTGACAGCGAGAACGGCGAAATTTTGCAGTAGATGAAACTAAAAATGCGTGGCAGAGCCCAGAGTGTAACCCGCGTGGCATAGCAGTGACGACCCCAAGCAAATAACTGAAACAAAACTGAGTATTCGTCACCCCACAAAACTCAGTACCAATCCCCGCAAGGTCTAGCAGTGGCGCCGCCTAGCGGACGTCGCCAAACTGCTGATTGAAGAGGGTGTTAATTATATCTTTGACCCTCTTTAACTCTGGAGTTACTGGACTGAAGTTCACAAAATTTTTACGTGATGTAGTCAGATCATAGGTGGCTCAACGGGTAGAGCATTGTACTTGCGATCAACAAGTCATGGATTCAAATCCTACTCGGGGCAAAGCTGGTTAACAACTTTGGGGAAGCTGTTCACACCGATGTGCCTCTGTCACCAAGCAGTATAACTTGGTACCGGCCATGGGGCGGTGATGCTGTGCGGCTGGGAAGGTAACCGCAGGCCTGGCGGAAAGTAATGGCAGCCTACCGCCGGGTGGATGACTTATAGTCATGTGCTAGCTGACTGCCTGTACACTGGGATCAGCTCCGGGCGCAACGCTCGGTAATGAGTATGGGAAGCCTTTACCTTTTAGTCAGATCATCCACTACAAACCATTCAAATTGCGATTGTAATATTCCAATCCGTTTCGCAATGCCAAAGCGAAGAATGAAAGTGAGTCGGTCGATTTCGCCCATTTTAACGCCATGGCAACCTCCATTAAGCGATCGGAACAAGGGAGTCAGATCGGTAATCTACTATCAATACCTACCATATGGTGAAAATCGGTCCAGTGGATCCTGAGATAATTTGTCTGTAAGGTTTATTTTAAAGAAAGAATCGAGCGGTTGTACACATTTGCCATTCTTAAACTATGGAGTTACTGGACCTTCACCAAATTAATTTACAAACAATATAGCCAGATCATCGCAGATAAACTTTAAAAAATCAGAATGGCAATATTCCATGCTGTTTTGGAATGCCAATTAAAGGCGACGAATTAAAATAAATCGACCGATTTCGCCCATTTTTACTCCAAAATTGGTTGCCATGGCAACGTTCCTTGAGACATTCGGAAAAGAGGGTCAGATTTGTAATCTACGATCAAATACCTACCTACTCTGAACATTTGGTGACAGTTGGTCTCGTGAATCCCGAGACAGCTTTGCTCAAAGGATCGTTAAAAATAAATAAAAAAAGAAAGAAACAAAGATGATAAAATGACAAAAACCGCTGTGTTATACAATGGCTCCTTTTGCTGCATGCCTGCGCGGGGCCCCCGCAAGCGCGGGGCCCATGGCAAGAGCCCCTCTTGCCCTTGCCTAAGGCCGGCTCTGCCAACAACTGACACTGCTAAAGTGCTAATTGACAACTGGTCTGTAATACATACAAGTCCAAGTCCAGATTAGGCTAAGTTTACCAAACGATTCACGTTTGGTAAACTTAGCCTAATCTGGAAAGGAAAAGAAAGGAAATAGTATTTATATAGCGCCATTTATACTACGCATAGTCTCAAAGCGCTCAGACATGGATCACAGTTTTACCTGCCATTACACCATGCCTGCCTTTTCTTTGTAAGCGTTCACCAGATGGCGCCACCTCTAACTGAGGTAACAGACATCCAATTGCAGCTTACTACTCATCTATCAAGCCCAAAAGGATAAAAGGATGAGTTGGCCTGGTTGGTTGAACTACAGCGGACGGTTTACCCACATAAGTGGTCACCCATCAGCTACAGGTTGAGCACAGGTCAGGGAAAGTTCGCCGGACAAACACCAACGTTCTACTGCTGTGCCACGCAACCAACCTGGAGTAGCCAGGCCGGATGATCAAAAGCCATGTACGACTAACTGTGATACAATTCAATAGTATACAAAGGTAAAAATGTGTTGTGCAAAAAATCCAAGTACCGGTATGCTAACTCAGACATGCAACAGTAAAAGCACTAATTAAACACAGACTCACCAGCAGCTTCAAGTTGACGTTTTGATGACAGGTAAGTTGTACTGTTCTTCATGTGCAGTTGACTAATCTTCGCAGGATTTGAGCCGACAGTGTTCACATTACACGGTGGTGTGACTTTCTGTCTGACCAAGCGTCGTCCTAAATAACTTGCTTGTATCGAATGCTGAGCACAAACTGTTGCTTTGCTACTGCCTGATGACTGCTTGCATTGCTGTGCACTGACATCATCGGCAGTAATCTACATATACATCAACATCATAACTACGGTACACAACTTACATATAATGCCATAACACACCAAAGTCGTTTAGCATTTATGCCAATAAACGGTTTGTACATCATGAAGAACTTGTTTGAATGCAATGCAGATATATAGGTCAGAGATGCTGCAGCAGTATGTTGCTGCTGTAGCACCTCATCCCTAATATACATACATAATTCTTTGACGTTTGGCCAATTACATGAAGACATGACGTCATCCACGAAGCCTGAAATACCTAATGTATTGCACTATCGTCACAATAGGATCAAGCCACGGCCATAGATAACATGCAAAAAAATTTCGAGAAATTTGTACATGTAGATTTTTGAGATATGCAAGCAGACAGACAGAGCCTACATAACGGAGTCAACGTTACTGATTAATATATACACTAATGTACAGTTTTTCTCTGGAACAATAAATATACCGGTAGTACACAAAATGATTGCATGATTCACAACATTGTATACAAAGTGAAGTACAATATGACCTGTAGTAGTCTGCAAAAATAGCTTCTCCCGTAATGTCGAGTTCACAGAGATTTACTTTTACAGATCATCTACTGTGATATTTTTTCACATGATTCCTCTACATCATTCAGTTGCCTACCTGTTCAACCTCCTCAGCTGATTCTTCCTCAGATTGTAACAAACGAGAACAAACTCTATCTTCAACAGCAAATGAAGAATCACTAAACAAAGGAGGTGACAACGGAGGTGATTCTGGTGGACGTGCATGGACATCAGCTGTTACAGTCATAGTCACTGGCGATTTACTGCGGTGACAAACATTTTGTTCACTGTCATCCGCCGTACGATCTTCTGCTGACATTTCAGGACTAACACCATCTTCAGTTGACAGATTCGACTGTCCTTCCCACTGCTGATGTTGGGAGTCATGTACATTCAGCAGCCGAATGCTACTGCTGTCATTCTCATTCCCTGCAGAACTTTCAGACAACAATGAGGAATCAACACAACTATGATGATCAACAGGTATGTCACTATTGTCTTCTTGGTTATGATGCCTGATGTCGTACGTCTGAGGCTGATCTTCTGATGACAAGTGTTGGCTGTGATTATTATCTGCAACACTGTAATGAGAGGACAAAGTCTCTTCTCTTACAGATTCAGTATCTGTGATTACACTGGAATTTTCAACATGAATATGTCTGCTGTCATCTCCTCCAGTAACTGCTAAAGGTGTTGCTTGTATGCTTTGTTGCGTATCTGCTGCGTCATCAAGATTGCTTCTTCGTAATGATTTGCAATGGCTTCTAGAACTCTGAGGCGAGCAATCAGCAAGTAACTGCAAATGATCTTCAGAATTAAATCTATGGCAATGTCTATTCCACCTGTTGCCACTATGACACTGTGATAACAGCTACAATAAAACAAGCAGTGTAAAACAAATCATCGTTATTAATACCAGTGGCTACACACAATGAAGCCAGCTGTTTAGCTACCTTCCTTTATGCTGCCAATAGCAGGCACCGATAACAACTGTGTTTATTTCCTGCTTCTAGTAAGTTTTGTTAATCGGTCATATTCACAGGAGGCATGTCAGCTATGCAGATCAATTACACAGCCACCCAGCAAGTATAGTGCCCCACAAATTTCTACCATATATCATTTCTAAATTGCACATGCTGTCTTGTGCAGGTATTGCATAACGGGTTTTTGCTGGTGGTGCCAAAAGAGCTGTCATATTCAAACTAGTCTATGGATGAATTACCAGATATATCCACAGTGCATAATACATGTCTTGAATGATCTGGTTGTATTTATTCTGCATTGTTCATGTCAAACATTGTTTCATTCAAGTTCATTTTATTGTCTACAATACACCTATAGTTGCCATAAATGACTCAGAATGATTAACAACAATGATTGAGACGAAGAGTTTGTCTAGCTTCACTGGTGTGTGCCCGCTGCTTATTCCTGGCATCAATTGTCCACTTCAGGGCTAGAGAAGACTGCTGCTGCTGACACACCTAACTGGACTACATGAAACAAACTCATCGACTGACTAAACCTGGCATAAAGCATAGCAAAGATGTCCTCCACAAAGTGTGGTTGTGTTGCATCTGACATGCCTTGTTATCTCAATGTCAATTAATCTAGCTCACAAAACTAACATTATTTTGATTTTCAATTCTTCTCCACATTTCCTTCACGTTGAGCCAGGTCCCCCAGATCCTGCCCAAAACATTTGCAAACAACAGGAGTAGATGTTTACAGGCTGGATGACATTCCTGCCACCAAACCAACAGTGTAAAAGCACTGAAGGACATAGGACAAGAAAAATTGCCTGTAATAAACGAAAGTCCAAACTACATATATCAGTGTCCATTCTAAACATACACACTACTCATATCATTGTCCATTCTAAACATATTACAATACAAGGAAATTAATAGGGACTCAACCATTGCCAGAAAGTCCACATAAACCGAGTTTCCGGGATGTTAGTTAAGTTTTATCTGTTTATAAGCAATTTTTAATTTTTTATGTACCAATTTATAACAACAGTGACAGTCACTTTTATGTTACAAAAGATTGTGAAATTCAGTAGATGTTACTAAGCCATGTGATTTAAAGTTATTACCTATTACATATAACCTTACACAAAAGTTTTGCAAAGTATTACAAACTGTTCTACAAATTATATAGATAGTTTTAAAAATAACATCATACCGATTTGTCTGGAGTCACATTAGAATCAGTCACTCTGGGTGGTGACCTGTCAATATCACTAACAGGACTCTGCATACCACAGTCAAACCTTGGTAGCAATGTGCTGTCAAGCAATGATGGACTTGTATCAAAACTGATGGTACTGTAAGGTTGGCTCTTGTTCACATCACGCTCACATATAACAGGTGCCATTTTCTTGTCCATCGACTTATCTGGGCATAAGTCCAACTTGTACGTAGCTGAATCAGTTTGCGATGAAGCCGGCAGTGTATTAACTGATGTACTTACACACTGCTTGTTGACAGCCATATCATCAAAGTCATCATCACTGGTGCTGTCAGACAACACATGCTCATTTCGAGTCTCTTTAGTGCTCACGAAATCTTCACTACAACTCTTATCACGATAAGAACAGGACACTACAGATTTATCACCATCCAACACGCTTAACAGTAACTGTTCAAACCCAACTTCTTTTGACTTCATGTGTACAGGCAAACTTGCACACACATCAGTGCTGTGTTGCACAGGTAAATTATCTTCAAACAATAAATCTTTGCTGTTCTTGGCGCTGCAGTCTAAACTCTCTCCAAATAAAACTTCTGCGGTTTGACCAGAATCAGTTATATAATCAGTTTTCTGCATGTTTGCAGTGTTATTCACCTTAGGTGGTGTAGTCACATTGTAACTGTCAGAAAATATTGACAGAGATGTGTATTCACTCGTTGTTTTCTTATCAGACTTGTTTTTGCAAGGCGTGAATCCTGAATTACTGGATTTACAAACTTCACTCTTAATAGCAGACTGACTTTCAACTTCAGTGACTTTCTCATGTTTCTGCTGCTTTCCTAGTTTGGCAAGATCAGTATATCCATCTTGATCAGACCATACGCCATCAGTGTGACTAACATTCTGTTCTGAACACTTGTTTGATACTGGCAAGCTAACACCAGTTGAACATGCTGTTGATGCCTTATCAACTGCTATTCTTTCCAAGTCTGCCATATGTGTTGACATTCTATCATGTAGACGATGTCTCTTTTTCTTCTTCTTTACGGGAGGAAGCAACAGTAAATCTTTGGACTCAGCACAATGTTCAGTCAACATAACCTGCTTTTTGAACACATTCTGCTGGCTGCGAGACAGCGGCAAAGTGAAAGAGCAATCATCATTATCTGGTTCAACGTCACTGTCCCCAAAACTGGAGCCTGAATGGTCAACAGTTGCTGCAGTATCAGTGCCACACTTTTGAGAAACTACTTGAGAACACTCGTTTTCCGACATCAAGCCAAGCAATAAGTCTTCAAAAATCGATGACTGTTGTTCATCTGCAGTTGATGTGATATGCTGCGGGTCACTGGAACATGTCTTCCCTGAAGAATTAGTGTGACACACGGAAGAATCACGATTTTCAAACACCTGAACTTCAGGTGAACATGATCTATTTGAATCCTCATCAATACTGCCAACGACCCTCCCCTCACTGTCTACAAATTCCGACTGAATGTGTGAAGACAATGACTGATTATCAACATTGGAACAAATGTTGTTAACAAGTGATGATGATATATGCTCACGATGCCCTTTCTTTCTATAAGGTGTCGAATGCGAACCTTCAAATTCTTTTGTCACTTTCTTACTTCTTCCCAACTGCTTGTGTTTCTTTCTTGGCTCTAGCACATCGTAAGAATCAGATTCTGCTATAGTCTGTTTGGACATCTGCCCACATATCGCAGGGTGACGTGCACTGGCATCAAGAATCACAGTGACAGCCATTGCCGATTTACTGCTCTGACAAGCATTTCGTTCACTGTCAACTGCTGTACAATCTCCTGACATTTCACTATTGTCTTTTTGGTCATGATGCCTGATGTCATACGTCTGAGGATGATCTTCTGATGACAAGTGTTGGCTGTGATTATTATCTGCAGCACTGTAATGAGAGGACAAAGTCTCTTCTCTTACAGATTCAGTATCTGTGATTACAATGGAATTTTCAACATGAATATGTCTGCTGTCATCTCCTCCAGTACCTGCTAAAGGTGTTGCTTGTATGCCTGTATGTCTATCAGAATTGGTAGTACTGTGAGGTTCGCTCTTGTTCACTTCACCGTCACATATCACAGGCGCCATTTTCTTGTCCTTCGACTTATCTGGGCATAAGTCCAACTTGTACGTAGCTGAATCAGTATGTGATGAAGCCGGCCGTGTATTAACTGATGTACTTACACACTGCTTGGTGACAGCCATATCATCAAAATCATCATCACTGGTGCTGTCAGACAACACATGTGCAGTGTCTTTAGTGCTCACAAGGTCTTCCCTACCACTCTTATCACGATAAGAACAGGACACTACAGATTTATCACCATCCAACACACTTAACAGTAACTGTTCAAACCCATCTTCTTTTGACTTCATGTCTACAAGCATACTTTCACAAAAATCAGTGCTTTGTTGTTCAGGTATATTATCTTCAAGCAATAAATCTTTGCTGTTCTTGATGCTGTAGCCTAAACTCTCTCCAAATAAAACTTCTGCACTTTGACTAGAACCAGTTATGTAATCAGTTTTCTGTATGTTTGCAGCGTTATTCACCTGAAGTGGTGCAGTCACATTGTAACTGTCAGAAAATATTGTCAAAGATGTGTATTCACTCATTGTTTTCTTATCAGACTTGTTTTTGCAAGGTGTCAATCCTGAATTACTGGACTTACAAACTTCATTCTTAATAGCACATTGATTTTCAACTTCAGTGACTTTCTCACATTTCTGCTGCTTTCCTGGTTTGGCAAAATCAATATATCCATCTTGATCAGGCCACACGCCATCAGTGTGACTAACATTCTGTTCTGAACACTTGTTTGATACTGGCAAGCTAACACCTGTTGAACATGCTGGAGATGACTTATCAACTGCTATTCTTTCCAAGTCTGCTGTATGTGTCGGCATTCTATCATCTAGAAGATGTCTCTTTTTCTTCTTCTTTACAGGAGGAAGCAACGGTAAATCTTTGGACTCAGCACAATCTTCAGTCAACATAACCTGCTTTTTGAACACATTCTGCTGGCTGCAAGACAGTGGCAAAGTGAAAGAGAGATCATCATTATCTGGTTCAACGTCACTGTCCCCAAAACTGGATTCTGGATGGTCAACAGTTGCTGCAGTCTCAGGGCCACACTTTTGAGAAAGTACTTGAGAACACTCGTTTTCCGACATCATGCCAAGCAATAAGTCTTCAAAAATCGATGACTGTTGTTCATCTGCAGTTGATGTGATTTGCTGCTGGTCACTGGAACATGTCTTCCCTGAAGAATTAGTGTGACACACGGAAGAATCACGATTTTCAAACAACTCCACTTCGTGTGAACATAATCTATTTGAATCGTCGTCAATACTTTGGTGGAATCTGGGTTTCTCCTTCATTCTGCCAACGACTCTCCTCTCATGGTCTGCACAGCCAGAGCCAGACTCAATGTGTGAAGACAATGACTGATTATCACCACTGGAACAAATGTCATTAACAAGTGATGATGATATATGCTCATGATGCCTCTTCTTTCTATGAGGTGTCAAATGCGAATCTTCAAATTCTTTTGTCACTTTCTTACTTCTTCCCAGCTGCTTGTGTTTCTTTCTTGGCTCTAGCACATCATATGAATCAGATTCTGCTATATGCTGTTTAGACATCTGCCCACATACAGCTCCACGCTCATTCATCATTCTGTGTACCTTTCGTAAAAGTGTATAATGACCACTGTTGTCACAAAATGTCTCAGTTTGTGCCAAGGAAGCAAATGTATGATGCCTGTTATGTTTTGTTTTCTTCTCGTTGCATTCAGATTTGTACCACAATTTGGCATAATCTGGAGGCCATCTATTATTTTTATTTTGTTTCGTTTTAGACTGTGACAAATCAGTTTTGCTAGCTACAGAACCAACGTTTACAGTACAAAATTCACTATTTGCAGCATTTGGCTTATAGCAACTGTTTAAAGCACATCTGGAAAATAATCTGTCAAGACGTACACTATTTCTTTCCACACAACATTGACTATCGGAATTATCTGTGTAACTAGAGTTACTACTGGTCTCATTCAAACATCTATATATATCAGTTTGAACTTGTTCTCTGGAGCATTCAGTAACACCAGCAGTGCCACACTTTTGAGAAATTACTTGAAAACACTCGTTTTCTGACATCAAGCCAATTAACAAGTCTTCAAAATTTGATGACTGTCGGTCATCTGCAGTTGATGTGATTTGCTGTTCGTCACTAAAACATGTCTTCTCTGCAGAATTGGCATGACACATGGAAGAATCACAACTTCCAAACATCTGAACTTCATCTGAACATGTTCCAGAATTTAAATCCTCATCAATGCTTTGGTAGAATCTGGGTTTTTCCTTCGCTCTGCGCTTCTTGGGGGGTGAGTTGATACCACAATGCAATTCACTTGCATGTAACACTACTACATCTGCTCCACCATCTGAATCATCAACAATTTTACTAAATACACTTCTACGCTTACGTTTGCAAATCATTGGCATTGTCTTTATCTGTACATGAAACAGTCTGCCAATTCATTAACAGGAAACAGAAGCAACGGAATCATGAAATGCAAGTTTCAGAAACCTGTCTAAATTCAATTTCTCTCAAGAGTCTTCTGCTACACACACACATACACAGTGATGGTGATGATCTTAAATCAAAACATGAAACAAATATCATGGGCTGCACGTTAGCACCAGCCCCATGTTAACAGCAATTTGGCTTGTCAACAGGAGATGGCAAACTTTACCCCTTACAGAATCGACATCCCTCATCTGATCACCACAAAATTCGTCACAAGTGACTACATTGGCAACCTTACATCTGTGCCAAATTGGAGTAAATCTGTACATGAGGGGAGTGGGGGCTTCTGTGCAATAGGGTAAAATATAATAAAAACTTTAGTAATAAAATTATTTATGTATACCCATTTTGGTGGAAACTCACCTACAGATCAATAATCAATAATCCTTGATGGATTTCACATGTGATGACTCAAACGATGTGGACTCATACAAGGGTGTGCCTTTCGTGAGTCAGAAAAATCAATATTTAACACATACCATGTTCCCTGTTATCTCCAAGACATGACACATTTTACCCCAAAACCAAACAGCTTTCTTATCCAACAAGAGGCTTAACTATTGCCAAGAGACCAGAGACAGTGAGTGAGAACGCTACTTTGAGGTTCGTTCACAAGGGCTGTTGTATTGTGTTGCGCAATGCAACACCCCGCAATGCATCGACTGTGAACTTATCTTTAGGCCTATGTTTACTGGAAGTCAGAGGATGTCAATAAAGGGTTTGCACGGCCCTGGACAATATCTGCTCACCATCGTCCACCGTTGTCTTTGATCCTGACTGGCGAAGGTGTGTGCGTGTGCTCATTAACTCCACTTGCTCACAACTGCTGACAACGATGTCGTGCATAGCTGACCCGCCACCCGCCGAGAGGCAGTTGGGAGAATGCCGTATTCATGGTATTAAGTGAGGCCGGAACCATGCAAGCACACCATAACGGGTAGGTATTCCGCTCAAATTGAGTCTCAATTGAGTCCCGGGATGGGCTGATCGAGACTATGGAATAAGATTTCCTGGAATTAACATCCCTAGTCAATAGGCCTAAAAACATTTAACAGTAATATGATAAGTAATCAGTATATGGAAAGAAACACCTATTAAAAAAGGTCTCATTATCCCACGTGTCGTAGTTATGGAACTGGTATCAGTGCACAACGTGAAGTCTCTTTAATGTGCCTGATTCAGTGCAGTGTCAATAAGCTGCAAATGTAATTTAAAAAACTCAGTGATATCAACCGGAAATTAAAAATTAAATGACATGCATAATGACAGGGATACATTTATGCAGAGATCAAATGAAACTGGACGTCACCAAAGCACAGACAAACACTCCATTGACACAATTATTGTCCCCATAAAAGACGACATAGTCGTTGAAAACTGAGCCAAGAATTAAAGTGGAAAATAATAAGTCTTCTTCCATATTACACACATACAAAAATGGCCGGTCGTAAAAGAGAAAGATATAAAATACTGTAACGAGGTGCATTTAAACTACGTTAAATGTATAGTGTAATTCACACATCACACTAGAATTGTTTAGGCTAGGTTAGTGCTGGCTAGCCTAATATAGAAAATATTGTTAGCGGCCCTATAGGCCTAGGCTGGCATCGTATGGCCTATAGCCTTACTTATTTATTGCCAGAGAGAGTGACGCTGATACAGTGGAGTTTGAACGCTGATAAAGTGGAGTTAGCGAAATTAAAGCGTTAACGTTGAGAGAGAGAGTTGAAAGTCATCTGAGACTTTGTGAAACTTTGGACACTTCTATAT
>Ga0209780_1003683_pt1 | contig 11544 bp, 7 predicted proteins | sample WorMetexBAHAMAS2_FD_187384 | JGI IMG/M metagenome (GOLD analysis project Ga0209780, IMG submission 187384) | Marine gutless worms symbiont microbial communities from Max Planck institute for Marine Microbiology, Germany - Inanidrilus exumae... | ecosystem: Host-associated > Annelida > Digestive...
TTTCAGTTTCCAATTCAGTCTGCTTTTCTTCAATATATCACTCGCTAGGCCGCACCAGCAGTAAAGCGTACTATTGGTTTTAATACACAATATCGAACATCTGATGTTGCCGAAAATTTGGGTAAGTACCTTTCTTGTTCAGAATGTACATCCCAGGGGAAAGACTTTGAATTGATTCTAACGGTAAAAATGGAAAGTAGACATCCCGTAGAGGGTCAGTTTGGAAGTGAATTTCCAGCAATCTGTAATCATTGTGGAGTTATGATGGCCTGAAGTCACAAGACCTGGAAATTTTGTAAGTAATTTTTGCATTTTTGAAACGACCCCTTACGGTAAAATTTTGAAAATTCTGTTCCAAGCGTTTTCACCGCCTCCCCGATCAACGTCGTGTTCAAATGTGGAAAATTTGTCCGACGTGAAATCGGCGAAATCATGCATTATTTACCGGACAAAAAACAAAATTTCGACTGCGTCTCGATCTGTCGCTACGCTTATGCGCAGAATGCACCCAAAATCTGATGGGACCAGCCCCCAACATTTGGCTCACATTGTTCCAGATTTCATCCAAATTGCTTCACTTTCGGTGGAGTTTTAGCCAAACGCATGAAGGCTGTTTTTTGCCCTAAAGAGTAGTTTCATGATAGGCTCTTTGAGTCTATAACAAGGCAATCATAGATATCAGACTTCACCTGCGGTGTGCAATCGCACCATTAACTCTGTATACTTCCTTAACCAAAGTCCCATTTATACTAAATTAACTTTGCTGTCCTACGGCCATCAATATATATTTGTTTCTTCGGCAACGTACACCATTACCATAGTAATGATGACAACGGTGTCGCAGGTTTCTTTAATTCTTCCCATTAATCGTCAAATTTCTCCCATCCTCTTTTAGTTTACTTTGCAAGTAATTTCAAAATAGCTAGTCAATTATTCCCTTTAATAATAGGATACTGAATTCTGTCAGACTTTATAGTTTTAAGCTAAATCAGTCCGTCATAGTGAAATTCATACCACTATATGGCTCATACAATGCATTGTCAATGGGTAAGAAAACCATCAAAATTGCCCCTTCCCCTTGGGATTGTATAAACCAGCTGGAGGAGGACAGAGCCATGGCGATAGGCAACGGCAACATGCACTAAAAATTTAGTAAAGATCGTGCATGTGGTTCGGGAGAAATATGCTCACGGACAGACACACACACACACGCAGGCAGACACACATACACACACAGACGTACTCACTAGTACTCATTACAATACTTCGCCACTACTCCCGCAGGCAAATTAATAAAAATATTATGTAGATATCTGGGCAGCTAAATTTTTATATGATTTTTGCACTGGCCCAGCAGTGGCAAAATGGCGGTCGCCGAACTGGTTACGTGACCTCTTGACCATGCATATGCAAGTTCGACTGTGTAATCGCGGCCGATCGTATGTGCCCAGAAATTTTCCGAATACTGTTTACACTTGCCAGGCATATTGAATGATCCTGTTGCACAGCGCACCGTAGAGTGTCCCATTACTTTACAATGCGCCGCTACGCTTTCCCGCTAAACTGACCATTCCCCTTGGCAGATTAGGTACCCCATCTAACACACGGTACCTAGGGCACACCCGAGTCATTAAGCAAAATGGCATCTCGATCGGTTCAGCCATTTTCTTATGGGTCCCAAATGCTCTGCGGTACAATGCATTGTCAATGGGGAAGAAAACCCCCAAAATTGCCCCTTCCCCTTGGGATTGCATCACCCAGCCGGAGGACCGAGCCACGGCCACATGCAACATGCACAAATAATTGGGAAAGATCATGCGTGTACTTCGGAAGATATGCTCGCAGACAGACAGACAGACACATACACACAGACAAACACACACACAAACGTGCTCATTACAATACTTCACCACGGCTCCTGCGGGTGAAGTAATTACCTCAGTGCTGCAGACAGTAGACGGAAATGTAGCTGAGCAGCTGATGACAGCACTTGCTTCCACAGCAACTGTGGCAACTGCAATGTGAAAAAGCCATATTAATATCACATGATAATAGAATCTCTCAGAAAGCCTCCTTTGTCTTCCCACAGTATATAGATGTACCTATTTACATATTCCAGATGGCATAACAATGTCTTCTTCTTAGCTGACAGCTGGTACTGACGTGTTCAAGATGGCATGGCTATAGTGTCTTCTTAGCTGACACAACTGTGTTATACACAGAAGCAATCAACAGCTTAACATGTGGCACTGCACTAGTTAACCGGATGTCCTTCTGTATGGCAGCACACATAAGCACATGTGCATGCAAATGCAAGCAGGTGTACGTGCATGGACACAGTGTGGTTTAACGACCATTGTCCAGGTGAAAATGATACATCTAGATGCCCCCTGAACTGTAAAAGGCGACTGGTGCCACTATTCACCGGACCTTACTTTTCTTCATCTGCTGTTCGACTCTCTGACTGGACAAACATCATCTCCTAAACGTCAGCTCCAATACGTTATGGCCCGTTATGTCCACACATTACACTGTGTCTGTAATTGTAAGCCTAACCTAACTGCGAGAAAATGAAACACAGTTACAATGGAAAACTGACCACAACGAGCCATAGCAATGCTGGTACCCAGCCTCACATCTGCCACGAATAACTCACACATTTTGCTCGGAAAAACTCCAGTTACCCAGGTGAAAGTTGAGCATATCAGCTGTTGAGTGACAACTGTTCTCTTACTGCACTTCAAGATCATAGTTCAGCTGACTCACCATCAACTTCTGCAGCTCCGAGTGGTTCACTCTCAGACTTCTTTAAAGTACTTGACGAAGACTTCTTGCCACTTCGACCCCACTTCCAATACGGATACTTTCTGCAGTGCTCATCCTTCGCCTACAATGGCAAACAATATCAGCACTGCACAAACGCATTTTAGTCTTTGAGTACATTTGCTGAACTTGAACAGTGCCAATCGGCTGCCAACTGCCAAGCACCTTCGGCTGTGAGTGCTATCATCAACACCCATCAAAACCATTTAGTATTATTACTTAGTCCAAACATTTACTACATTCCATGATGGTGATGGCAAAAAGAAAGAAACAGTAAAACAAAATTAGCCCCATACGGGGACTGACAATCGACTTTTCACAACAGGCGGACCGTGTCAACTTCAAAGTCACGAGACACAAAAACCAGGCCACACTGGCCATCAACAAGTTGCATGTGGTTGAAATGAACTTTAAAGGTGGCTCGAGATCATCAGCAATGACGTCTTGTATGACTTCCTATTAGCTTTCTAGCATAATGTGTAATATATATCAAACCAAAAAAAATCAAACGAGCACCTGGTTGGCACGGTCATTGTAGACACGCTTCTCATCCTCGCCAAGTTTCATCCATTTGTCACCGAGTAGTTTACTGACGGCCCTATTGTCAAGGTTTGGATGTTGCCGAAGCACAATGCTTCGCTGCTCTTGACTAAATATCATGAACGAGTTCATCGGACGACAAATATACATGCCATCGTCAACTGCTGATGGCTGAAACAGGAAAAATACAGTCAGCATCAACTCTTAGTTTTGTGTATAAATTATACTGGAAATCATCAAGAAATAAATTAAACTGACAGTGTGAGGGACAATGACTCAAAGAAGCGTATACATATAAAGTGAAACTGAACAAGTGCCCAAAGTAATTTGTCAAAAGGCCGCAATGCCATCTTATCACCCCTAGTAACAGCGAATGCATTTGTCAGCAGCATGCACTGGGAAGGAGCATTCACCATGTGTATGTATGTTACAATGAGCTGGGATATGACTGCTTCAAAATTTCCACTTCCCGTACGCGTGCGATGGATCTGAACCCCCACATGGTTCCTTCGACCAACATGAGTCAGCCCCCAAACTTCATCTGGATCGGTTCAGCCGTTTTTTGCATCACTCACCCATATGCCCAACACAAATAGACAGACACACAGACCACACTACATGTGACATATGTAGTGATAGGCGGCATTTGTGCACTGCATGCAGGCAACGTGGTCTAAAAATGAAACGGTAGTGATACACTGAGCACACAGCAAATACATACACTAGTAGAATCTTCGTCAGTCATGTGCATGTCCGACGAAAGCTCGCGATCCGAAATCCGTGTGCCTGGCTCAGAAGTAAGAGACAGAAACACATCATCATCACCAGAGTCTGAAAATGTTTCACAGGCAATCTGTTAACCCTTTCCAGTCTGTCTGTCCGTCCATCCGGCCGGCCGTCGTCATGACTAGCATTCATTTTTTTGGACATTGGCCTACTGCCATTTCTTGTACTCATCCGTAAGTTTTACAGTGTTTGTAATCCTGTTAATGACAAATCCTAATGGTTATTGTTGGTGTAGTTGTAATTTTTACTGTTGCTGCTGCTGCACTGAGTGCCAGCATATTAACACAGAATTGGTAGTGACTGCGTGCAATTTACTGATGAGCAATGGGAAGGGAATCTGGCTGTCAGAAAATCGTGTTCAAAGTATCTCTTACGTTTCAGGGACTTGGCCTAACCTGCAGTAACTCTAGAAAGTCTTGGTGTTGGCCATAGTGACTAAAGCTGAAAGCAGCTGTTTATAAACGTTGCAGATGTAGATGAGCATTACTCGTTGAGTAATAACAGTCCTCGCAGACTGGATACTGCATTCAGTTCCACCTCCCTGGACTAATGTAACAATCATGGACGATGGGATGAGGACAAGGCAGGCAGCATTCAACCCCGGTAGCACTTGGTTGGTGAAAGACTTTGGATTCAACATTCCAAAAATTCATGAGGCAATACATATTGCTTGAATTGAAAACGTTTTTGACAGCTGGCATTCAAATGTTGGGATGTACATTCTGAAACGACTAAGAAGTGAGACAAAGAAAATATAACTCTGTGTGTCTGTAAAATAATAATAAGTGCAGTACTCATTCGGTCGTTCATGTCGCATGATCGCAAACTGTACTCATAAAACACAAGCATAATGGATAATCAGGATGGTCACACCCTGGGGCATGGGGGCAACTTGGGGAAATGGGGGGCACATGAACATTTGCTCTGAGCAACATGTAGCCTCATGCTGGCACTTGTAACAATTCACCCAAACATGGGAGAGTGGGTATGTAAATACTTACTTATTTTATAGTTTCCTGTAGCAGTAAAAAGCTAAGTTTATGCTAAACTGCTATACACTGTTTACTTTACTTTTACTTATTGGCATATCAACACATGTTCACAATACTACAGAAAGACAAGAACTTACGTCAGTAGGACTGACATATATATACACATGCCGATCCAACATCCACACGCCGCACGATTTCACAAAAGGCGCATCTGTCATGTGGTCAGGAGCCAAAGGGCCAAAGGGTAACGTCGTGGAGGTGGCCCACGCGCTCGCCAATTCGTTCGATTTTGGGCTTTCGTGGGGCAAAGTTCCCCAAAATGCACCATTCCCTACCTTGGATGCCGATGAACCGCCGTGTAAAATACGACGCCACTAGCTTTATCCTTGGTGGAGAAATCCATAACCATACAAACTCACACAACAAACAGTAAACAATTATCGGCATGCGTGAATAACAAGTAGACACAAGGAAATGGGGCCATGATAGCAACTTAATATTATCCATTACAGGGCAAAAATATGTCACACAATCTGAAAATGGACATACATTTGTTGGTAAAGTACAGACAAAACAACAACAACTGCTTTACAGCCATTGTGCAGGTCAACCAGTGTTAGCCAGCATCACCAATTAAGAACTGGAGGATTTTTTTAAAGCAAACTCTTACTGACCAATATATCCCTTAACATCTCCATACTGGAAGGTACTAATAAAATATTAATGCTACATATTTCACGATGAAAACTATAATACCCACTGCACTGATAAGGACAATTTTCAGAAACAGATGAACCACTAAATTTGTCGACATTCTGAAGTAATATAAAATCAAAAGTAAGAATAAAAGCGAAATTACTCGTGAAGCCGCAATCCAATGAAGTAGAATGGCGAAGAGACTTCACGGAAGAAGAGGTTGGTATACACGACACAATACAATGCCTCGGATACACAGGAACAGCTGCAGCAGCTGATATTGCAGCAGTAATGTCACACAGCGATGAAGCTACCAATGGCACAAGTTGTTGTAAGTGGCACGTCAGAAATCAAAAACAATTCTATCAGTGCATCACTTTTATCGCAGCTATGTAACAGTAAGAAACTAGATATATGGCACACAGTTCCACTGGCTTATTCCCTTATCCAATCAAAACCCAGAGCCCAGACTATGACACTTTAAATGTATAGCAATTTAACTGGTTCTGTGACAGTGGTTGTACCCCAGTGATTAACCCTTTTAACCCTACTAACCCCATCCAACTGCTCCCTCTTCTTCAGACCTCATTATAACTGTATACTACACAAGATCTGTGAGAAAGAATGCACTACTACACTAAACCAGAATACAGGAAACAGTCATGAGTGTTTATCTCAGGATGGCGGGTGTTGCGGTGTATTGATTTTACCTCAGTTTACCAAAAACACCTGTTCATAGGGTTAATGTGATGGACTCACACATGGACGATCCAACTCAATTCCTGCTGAGATCTGTATTAGTCAGTGGTGATGTCATGAAAGGGCATCTGGCCAACAATTGCTCCAATAAAGCTGTTTACAAGCAAACCGCATCGGTTTTCTTTCTCCAATGGTTTCAGAAGAGAATGTTTGGCGATGAGTGGAACCGGTTGTTTGTAAAGGCTGGATGTTCTTCCCATCACCCAGCCAACAGTGTCAAAAGCACTAGAGGATACACAAAGCACAGGCCCAAATCAATGGTCAGGCCTCCTCCTTTCTTCATCCACTACCACATTTGTGACGGAAGGGCGTTGCTGCCTTTACACTAGCTCTCTGATGACAGTACCAGCCTCCTGAGAAGCAAAAAACCTAAAAATGCAGGACGAAAAAAGGCATATTTCCTCAGCTCGAGGCCTACCATCACACAAAGTTTCATCAGATTCCATCTATCCATAAGCGGTTGCCAAATCTTGTCTACGGACAAACACAAGCAAGCAACATGTACTTCACTCTTACACTGAAATAGCAGCTGCGAAAATAACCTGTCACTTATTAATGGACATGTTTACCAGCATAAACATCAAGACCAACAAGCACATCAACAAATAAGAAAGAGATCATGACAACAATGACAACAGAGACACAGATGAAAACTACCTGAAGTCATACGACTGCTGAATGGAATTTCATCTGCAGCGGAAGATTCATCGGGAAATGCTGTCATTTTCTCACCACAAAGAGCTGTCATTAAACTACGTCCGAAGCTAGAGCACACGAGATTAGTAGTACTGACTGCAGTAGTCTCAGAGTGCATTTTATTCTGTGACAACAACAAGTCGTTGACATTGAAGTACATTAAACCTGCCGTTGTCATCTGAGGCATCATTTGATTCCGTGTTGCTGTGACCACACGACTGGTGTCCTGACACAGAACGATTCTCGACATACTAGTAGTAACAGTCGATGTTACAATACCGACATTCAATGACGGATCCACGATGTGGGCTGGGATATTTGCAACATGAATCAGACCAGACGAGACCACAGTAGCCGCTGCAAATGATGAAGTACTGCAAATTCGTGATTGGCAATGTCGACTAGTTGGGGTTTGGAGATAACTAGACTTGAATGCCAGTAGGGGATTTGTCGTTGTCATATTGTAGCTGCCAAGTGTAGATGACATTTGAGGAAATGTTGTTGTCAACAATGGTGGTATGTGTGTATTTATGGGCTTTGGTTGCTGTTGGGGATTTCCGCCTGGCAAATTGAGTGGCAGTACCATATTAGGCAGCATTTGGGGATTTGTAGTTGCTGACTGGTGGTCACCTAGCGATACAAGCATGTTTGCTGCTTCATTCTCGTCAAAATGCTGCTGAATCATATCTCTCCTTTCCACCAAACCTTCGGCCCGATCCGTTGGCAGATCAAGAGATGTGGAAACACAGTAAGCTGCAGTACGACGTTCTTGGCGACTGTTAACTGTCAGGTGCCGCGAACAATAACCCTTTCGTTGCGACTCTTTCATGCACTCTCCATAAGAACACAATCGTCGCCACTGCTTCCCATTAAACTTCTTCCGAACTCCAGTTGGTGTCGTAATGATCTGTCCTTTATCAAAGTTCTTGTTTCCCACAGCAGAATGTGGGGTACTAAGTCGCGAGTCACCAGAGAAAGCACTATCACTTCGAGCTAGGGTCGGAGGTCGGCTTGGGGTGAGCATCCCATCCTGGCTGTCACGTGAGTCCGTCATGGAAATCGGCACAAAAAAACCAGAAGTTGATATACCACTAGAAAGAGGGGATCTGAGTTCCGATGATGATCTTGACACTGGGAAATACCCCTTCTCATCACTGCTGTTCTTATCAAACTCCGTAAGTCTTGCAACCTCTGCATTCTCATAATCTTCTTGCCATGGTGACTGGACACACACCAACAACAGCAAGAACAATTAATTCAAACAAATACTGGAATACTGCATATACAATGCAATAACATTTAAACACAAGAAATGTCCATATGCACACTGTTTTAACAGTCATTTTCCTGGAAAGCCTGGCTCAGCCCACTGCCTCTTTATTAATCAGATAACTAACAAAACGTTTAAATGTATAAATGATGTATGATTACTATACCGCAAGAAATGATAAGAACATTTACTGGTACCAATGTGCTAAGATAACTAGCAAAGATATAAATGAGTATTCCAATCTGTAAAAAGCTGTTATATTGAGAAAACAACAACTCAGTTAATACTATATATGCCAACTATGTACAGCACCATGGCAAATTAATGATTCAAACAATATTGCAGCAAGCTCATGGCAACCACCACATAGCAACAATTAACATCTGTTAATGTGTGCTGCTTGCAACTATTAATGTACCACCAGAGACTGCATGATCGCACAAAAATTATGCCACAGTTTTAAATGTTTACTAGACTGCCTGCTTCATAGCATGCTGACATAATCGCCTTCAGAGGTTGCAAGACTTTCCGCATCACCATTTTACAGTTTTTGGTTTTTACAAACACATATCCCGGACTGAAGCTGGGCACATCATGTTGCAAACTCTGCCTTCTGCATGAACAGCATATGTCAATGCTGTTGTAAGCCTACCACCCACTGGAAAAAAACACGTGAGTTGCATGGAGCACTGCCTCCACTGTCATCTCCAGTGTTACAGCACTTAGCAAATAAACAGTACAAATTAACAAAAATGGGCACTTTAACTAAGTACCATCAGAAGTTAACAAAAACACCAAATGCTGGAACCAAAACAATTTATAAGTGTCAAAAATTCACAGATATTTGCTCTTTTCCACACATTTTTACTAATTACTAATGACGTCACAAACAAACTGATCGTGACCTTAGCAACCCAATGTTTATGACGTAAACCTCTAGTACATTCTACACCAATTCAGTAATTCTCAAAGCATGAAAGTTGACGGCCAAAAACACCCTATACAATACTGCAGCACAGTGATGATAGTACACACACAACCATTTTATAGTCATTACACGGGTCAACCTATCTGCTGGCATTATTCCCAGTTAAGAACTTGAGGATTTCGTTGCAGCAAAGTTTTACTGCCCTCGTGCCATTGCCAATGGCAACTAGTGCATTCGGAGTGGACTAGGAAGAAGACAATGTTACTTGTACAGTCTCTGTACCATTCCATCTCTGTACTGTCATGACAGCATAAAGGCAGAAATAACCTGTAAGAGTCGCAGACTGGCACGAGACACCCAGACTGCATTTGGCACGTTACTGTCATCACAGATGTCAAGTTCAACTAGGAATTTTGTAAGAGGTGGCTGCAGCACACGATCACGAACCACACCGAGTTGGTACTCCACACACTCCAAGCTAGTCCGCACACAGATTCCCATCCCAACAAGAATGCCAGCGCTGGGAGGCACATTGTCGCTTATAACATTGTCCACGGATGTCGGCACAATCTCCTCCTGGCTGTCAAACTGAATGCCAATTGGACTGTCGCTCGTACTAATGCTTCTTATCAGTCCAGGCCGATAGGCAGAATCAGTTGGACTTCGGGCCAAGACCCGCTGTCCCTTCCATACTGTGAGATCAGCCCCTGAAACTGGAGGAATTACTCCAGAAAACTTGTTTGGCTGACATGCTTCAACACACCTCTCTGTGCCTTCATCTGATATCAAGTTTATTTTGCGTTTCTTTGGTGGTCGCAATATCGGCCTTGCATCATCAGAGCCTCCACCACTGGGAACACAATGTAATGTTCCAGAAGAACAACTACGTGCAGACATAAAGGCAACAGTTGCAGCAACAGTGTGTTGCACAGGTAACTGGCAACAACCACCTGCTATTCTACAGTCACACACATTGCTTCTTTTGCCTTCTACTCGAACATGCTGCGAGTTTCGATTGACATCCACAGCTGGTATAAATTTCGATGATGCTGTGAAATTTGGGCCATCACTATCCACAGACATGCGCTCTTTTTCATGCAGCTTCAGCAGTAAGTCAGCCTGAAAATAAACGTAATCAGAATGTCACATTCACAACAAAAGAGCACACCATAAAAATTCATATCCATGCCAATCTTCAAAATAAAATTCATGTTAATGTTTACTTTCACGGTCACAAATTGTGCTGATGTTTTACAATATGCACTTCTCAGCAGAGCCCATAATCTAGAATGCAGCAGTTATTTTTTATAACCCAGTGACCTTTGACCCTGAAACATAGTTTGAGTCAAAGTGAGTGGATATTACTAAAGACAGACACTGTATTAAATCTGAAATAAATAGAATGTACAGGTACAAAAGACAGAAGTGACAGTTATACTGCCTGCTAAACCCATTCTGGAGCATACATTTTGCAGAAATGATTTGTAGCTGTCAGTGATACTGAAGTCTTGGCCCTCTCTTGACCATAAAGCCATTTAATGGCATCAAAGCCAGGGCCTTTTAAATTGTGGCAGTATATATAATACAGAGGCACAGGCACTTACATCTTGCATGATAGGCTACAAAGTAGTGAATTGACTTATTACCCGGTTTAGGAACCGGGTACCCGGTTGTCGGAACCAGGTTACCCGGATTCCGTTGTTAGGGTGAGTGTTAGGAATAGATACAAAATATTTTGTTAAATATAACCAAAATGCTCTGTTGGTTTTACAAAATAAATTTTGTGACTATAACAAAATTATATTCACAAAATTCTTTGTGACAGTAACAAATATTTTTTGTAAGTAAATAGTCACGAAATTATTTTATAATGGTCACAAAAGTTTTTGTGACTGTCACAAGTCGATTTTTGCAGTGTAAGCAACCTACAGGGCCGGATTAAGATATTGTGGTGCCTTATATAAGCACTTGACAGTGTAGGTGGCCCCTCGATAATTGCCCGTTACGCCAACACCATAGACTGTACTCTGTACATTATACATGTACCAATAAGC
>Ga0209780_1003685_pt1 | contig 11540 bp, 6 predicted proteins | sample WorMetexBAHAMAS2_FD_187384 | JGI IMG/M metagenome (GOLD analysis project Ga0209780, IMG submission 187384) | Marine gutless worms symbiont microbial communities from Max Planck institute for Marine Microbiology, Germany - Inanidrilus exumae... | ecosystem: Host-associated > Annelida > Digestive...
GTTGAGGGGTGTCGATTCTGTGGGGGGTCGAAAATTGCCCTTTCCCATTGACAAAGCCAGTGGCCGTTAACACAGGGCTGGCGCTACCGCGCAGCCTGTGATATTTATATATTCTGAGATCTAGGATTTTGCTGGGTTTGTGGTCACCTTCATGACCTTCAACTTCACTCCCAGTCATTAGTGCTCTTTAAGGGCTCCTGGGCTGTAATGCATCCTACCGGTAATGTATTTGTTGATTCTGGCAATCATTTACTTACTTACTTCTTATTTATTTCCTTTAGAATAGGCGCATTCTGTTTCCAGGTAGGAGGTCAGGAGAGGCAATCAGACTTAGCTTTCATTTTTTATATCTTTGCCACCTGACAGTGTCTACAAAGTCATTATTTTTCAGGCAGTTCATCCTCTGCCTTCGTCTGCTCATTGGTTCGTCCAGACAAATAATATGTTTTGTTACGGATGCATGTTTGTTTTTGGTATGTTAGATTTAGTAATTTCAATACTACACAAAGACATTGACTGAGAACAACATCTCTGAAATTACCTAGTTTGTGTCATTTGGGATGTAAAACCTTAACTCAATCAGTTACAGTATTGGCAGTATTTGATAGATCACGTAGCGATGTTTCTGACATGTACTATTTCTTATACATTAACCGCTTACTTGAATTAGAAGACTGTGCTGTGTTCAGCATTCATTCAGATGGAGTGAAGATGAACCATCTTGCTAAATATGTAGATCAGAAGGCATGTAGTTCAAAAGTTATAATCCAGGGGCCCGATTACAAAATATTTTACGACAAACTTAGGAAAAACTTAGGATAAAGTGTGATGTTGTAAAATCTTAAGATAAACTTAGGATGAACTTACGCAAAAATTAAGATCAGCTTAATAGGAAAATTGCAATTTCTGAAAATAACTTAACATTTATTCACAGAATTGTCTGCACATATATAGGAAAACCTAGTAAGTTATAAAATTGCTTTAGTAAATTACATGTAAAAATCTATGAAAATCTTAACTTTATAACTTAGGATAAACTTGAGATAAACTTAGGAAAACCTTATGATAAACTTAGGATTTTTCCTCAGATTTTTTTGTAAATCGGGCCCCAGATTCACACACATGGATGAGACTGAGTGCTCTTCTTGGACCACTAAAGTGATGGATATAAAGGTGTGAGAATGCTAGAATAAAGTACTACCATATGGTGAAAAATCTGGTGATCTGTTCAGCTGTTACAAGTTGTGGACGATTGTTGTTGTTACTTATGTAATTAATGTGGGGACATGATGTGTATATTACAAGGGACCAGCGTGCTGCAGCGACTATGCTATCACGTTTCACAACATTCCACCTGATATGATGACGGTGATGGAGTTCTTCTTGTATCATCTCGATGCTTTTGGTGTTTCCAGTAAACTGACATGATATTAGTCATATCAACAATGCTTACCTGTTGTATGTGCAACTGCTAGTGTACAGAGATTTCTGAATTAAGATATGCTATTCGCAGTATTCCTGCCAGTGTAAGTAGTTAGATTTAACGAACTGCATATCCAAATCATGGCTGCTTGTCAAGATGTACATCATGTTGTGAGATTTATTCGACGTGTATATTTGTAGATGATACAATGTACAATATACTGATGTAGTACCGCTAGTGTAAAGGGAGCAGGCTCCGGGGCTATAATGCTCCTGCTTCCGACACTGTATATACGAATACAATACATAGTATATTTTGCATGTTTGCTTTTGTTGCGTTAGATTTATTTTTTCAGTACTAAGCCAAGAGACTGACTGGGAAGAACATCTCTAAATTACATGATTTTCAGCCCCTACTCTTTGCTCATGAAATTATTCATCACCCAGAAATATTACCTGAAGTTTTCCATAATTATTTTGAATTTAACAGTGCTTTTCACTGTCACTTAACAAGATCAGCGAACAATATACACATTTTCGAGTAAGTACTAGTTTTGGTAAATGGACCTTGTGTAATAAAACTGCATGCATGTGGAATGACTTACCAGTAAAATTTAAATGTTTAAAATCTACTAATTTGCTCAAAAGAGAAATTCAAATGTATATAGCAAATCATTCATAAGTTGTCACATGCCTTTGTTAACTCTACTTGTAATATGTTAATACAGGCTATACTATGTGTTATGTCATCAGACCAACACAGAAAAGATATTACACAACAAGAATCGTTAGGCACTGATATTTTATAGGAACTGAAGAACAGCAATTACACAAGATATCACATTGAACTGATAAACAGGTGTTGTGGTGGTTGGTTAGTTTCCACCCTGTTGTAGGCGCTAGCATAATAACTTAAATGCACCTCCCCTATCCTTTCCCATTTTGGGTTGTCGCTGAACAAAAAGGGCAACGAAGTCGGGAGGTTACTGTATCGTTGGCCATCCTTAACCTGGCAGAACTAAATCTCCACCCTAGACCTTGTCCCCAGTATAGCCTATTTTTGTGCTGAAACGAGACTCATCTCCCGGCCAAACCAACCATAGATGGTGGTGGTAATATAACATAATATACTGTGGATACAGTCATTACCATTTGAGGGTCGCCTTGTGCATTTCACTTGCCTGCTTGCCTGTGTGTCAATAATACATGGTGGAAATAGTTACCTGTGATTTGGTTTTAATAGGCGCTTGTAACAATGCAGTTTTGATCTGTTGCCCGTAACATTACGTATGAACTGCAGTTTTTACATTTGTATTTGCTGAAGATTTCATTTCCAGATTTCAGTACATTGTTATTCTGTAGAGCTAAAAATGTTTACAGGGGGAGTTGAAATTGGGTAGCTTCCTATTTATCTGGACAACCTAGCAAAATCATGCTCATCAATTTTTGGCTCGTCTATTGTTCTGTATGCAGATGACATTTTGCTATTGGCGCCGTCCTTATGTCAGCTTCAGACGTTGTTTTAAATCTGCAAAGGTGTTCATGACCAGCTTTACATGGTTATCAGTACTAAGAACAGTTGTTGCCTACACATTGGTCAGAGACATATCATTCCATGTGCTCTGTTGAATACATTATCAGGCGATTTAATATCATGGCAGACGAACTGCGATATCTTGTGTAATTGTTTTGCATTCTCCTGTGTTCAAATGCATGTTTAGTCACGAGAAGAAATTATTTTATCGCTCAGCATATGCAATTTTTGGTGAAATAGGGCATACTGTATCAGAAGAGGTTGTTTTTGCAACTTATAATCAGTAAATGTATCCCGGTTATTCTATATGGCTTGGAAGCTTGCCCATTAATGAAATTCGATTTGCAGTCTATGAACTTTGTGATAAACCGCTTTTTATGAAACTGTGTAAGAGAAATAACATTGATCATGTCAATTACTGTAGTTTTTCTTTTGTATGCCGAGTGATCTATGGCAGAAGCGAGTTAAAGCCTTTGAAAGCAAATTTAATGAAAACTGAATACCATGGTGGTTAAGTTATTCTTTTTACTTTGATTCTTTGTTTGTTTGCTTCATTGTGTATTTGTTTCCTTGTGCTACTGCTACCATTTGATATATCTGTTGCTTTTGTAAAATTTTACTGTGCATGCACAAAAATGTCAGATATTTGATCGATCCAGATGCATATCCTTGTGATATTAACCTTTTTTTAATTTGGCATGCACAGAATCGGTAGCATTTCCACTTTTGGTCAGACATCTGCTATTGCCATCATCTTCCACAATGTCAACTTCACATAAAACGATTGAAATTGTGGCAATTTGGTAACATTTTGGACGATTTTTGTCATATTTTCACATTGCATGTGCTGAAATGGCTATTTGTGAGCTTCCATTCATAATTTTGGCATAAACCTATGTGTTTGTGTAGAGTAGTTTCCAAACAGTATACTTTAAAATTGTTATATTTCACCCATATGCACAGAAGCCCCTCATGGATGGTTTTGCATTAAATTTGGCACAGATGTAGGTATCATCATTGTAATCATCTGTGTCAGATTTTTCGGCGATCACTTGAGGAGTGTTGATTTTGTAAAGCGGACAATTACAAAATTCATTTCCCATGCACAGTCGCCATTAACGGGGGGCTGGCGATACCATACAGCCTGTGATATTTTACTTATGTTATCCTATGTAGTCATTTTTGTGGTAATTTGTAGTAGATTCTGCAGTGACTGATACTGAATGGCAGAGTGAACTGTTTATTTTTGGTATGTTTGTGTTTTATGATTGAACTATCACTAGACCTTTGTCTTCCTTTCAGGAAATAGTTCCACCAACACAGTTGCTTTATTGGAGTACCTACAAGTGTTGCATGTGTGAAGAAATATTTACATAGAACATGATGGAACTGTTGAGCACATGTCATCATCAATATACTAGAGACTTGTTCACGATACTCAGTGAGCAAATTTTGTGTCCAAATCTTGTATATGCATAACAAATACAGCCATAACAAAAACAAACATCACTATTTAGAGTAAAAATACTACGTTGCAATTAGAAACTATACAGCTTCATAAACACTGTCAGTGTATAAAAACCACTAAAACAGACATTCATGTAAATCAGTTTAGTGCTATAAAATAAGGCCAGCATCATAACAACATCATAACACATAATTACAAAACATACTGTATCAAAACCGCCAATAAAATAAACCATTATTCGTTGTTGTCACTATCTTCTAGTGCTGTCCAAGTCGAGAAAAATAATATTCCATTTGCGCAGACAAATCAATTTCTGGTTTGATTAGTTACTGTCTGCCAGGTAATGTATAGACTAAATAATGGGTAATACACTGATTATTATACTAACTATAAAAAACAATAAATTTTCATGCACATTACAAATATGTTTCAGCTGACAACCATTTAATGATTCAAAAATGTCACAGTGTATTTACGTTAAGCACAGGTGGAACAATGCCGGCACATTATTATTGGCAGATGGCAGATAGTGTATAATTATGATATATCAGTGTGCCACTAAAAACTGACCCATGAGTCTGATCAATGTCCTCAGACAAAAGTTGTACACTGCACCAGAATTTGGCAGCTTGTGTGTGGTCAAGCTGGGGTTAAATGCAACAGTATGGATTAAGTATGCATTCTTGTCCTAGCAACCTTGATTTGTGAATAATAATTACAGCCAATCATGGTAGATATTTGATGGCTATCGAATTGCATATAAATGTTCACAAAATTATGTCAAGCAGTAGATAAATATCCACAGTCAGACACATTACAGTAAATGCCAGGTTGTAGAAACCAACAAAAACTATTGTGAGCAGTAACATCACTAATAGTTAAATTATCACAGTACTACTAAGCGCAAAGCTGACTCATTCACTGAGTTAGTTTCACGACCTATTCGACAAAATAGGTCATTTTGGGGATGCGCAAACCCGACTCACTACTGCTAAAGTATTGCAGCCTTAACTTTAGTGACTATGAACATCATGTTTTGCCTTTGTGCAAATGACCTACTTATTTTCCCATGCATTAAACCGAGTCCACACAGGATATATCAACGTGAGAATGAAAGGATCAATGATCAAAATAATGGAATCGATGTAATTAAGTTATTTTGTGTGTACTAAAAACAATATCACAGGAACAGTACTTAGTCTGATAAGATCGAAAATAGATCAGAGCAGTGCTATCCTTTTCCTCTATTCACAATGCATTTACAAAGACAATCGTATATTGTATTGTGCGGCTTCTTCCACAAAACTAACAAGAGCTTCCAAACAGATTGTAGACCTTTCAGCGGGTGTTGCAATAAAACTTGGTAATGTCACAGCAGCTGTCGTGAACTTTCTTATCATGACACACTATATGAACAAGTTTCAGATTGCAGCGAGTGAACAACAGATTGTAAAAGTATTTCCAGTTGAGCATGCGACCTGGTCTGATAGATGCTATGGCTTTGCGCAGAGACGGTAGAATTTCTCGTGACTTCTCTATCCTATCAATTTCACATTCATCACAGACTACACAGCTGACAAATCAGTAAATGTAATAAGTAGTACTCAACAAATCACATTTTGTAAATTGATATGATATATAATTAATGCAATTCATAAGTAGTAAAGTTGCACAGCATAATTATAAATGTGTCCCAACAGCAGCAACATGCCAAATGTATAAACAATTAAATATGCAAGAATACAGCAGCACAAAACAAGCTGGAAACATTAAACAGATCATATCATTTGCTAATATGCATTTGGTCACTTATCATCAACTGTTCATTCTGAAAAGCAGAGCAAACAGTGCAAACACATTCAGATGAAAATATTCCGAGTTGTTTGTTGATGCAGATGATAAGATAATGAACAACCTATGAGTCACACATACTGGTGGTCGAGGTTCCATGTGCTGAATAGAACTCGTGCATCTCGGCTGGCGTATGGATTAATTGTATGATGTCGCGTGCAGCTGTCTTCATCGTGAGATCCTTCACACAAGAACCAGCCAGTTTCATCGCAGAACCGGTCACTGCATTCAGCAGAACGAGCAAAATAACTGCCATAGTAGTTGCAGCTCTTCAGTTCCGTCTTGAAATCAGATATAACTGTTCGAAGAGTCTTCTTTATTTCACCATCAGATTCAGCATTTGCACTGTCCTGCACCTTCACAATACATTTACAGAGGTTAAAATCATAAACTGACTTATATTGCATAAAAGGTCATAAAAACTGCTATTTTCAAAAATATGTAAATTTTAAACTCTAAAGTACATTCTCCATAAAATATTTTTTCTAAACAAAAAACCGAAAAACTTTACAATGATTACATCACCATGATTTTATATGTAAACGTCAATTGTGAATGGTGCTTTCATTAGCAGCAGACTGTAATGTGGAGTTTTTGAGTTACACCCCTATGATTCTAAACTGTCTAAATCATGTATATCATATCATCATAAGTGATATATCGCTAAAAACTAGATGTTTTGGGCTACATTTCTGTCGCAGAATGTTTAGGTATATCTTCAACCACTTTATGCAATGCACCATGGAAGCTACCAAATTAGGTGAAATAACGCAAAATAAGGGCCATTTCGCCGTTCAAGGTCACTGATTTTGGTACCAATAGAAAGCTCATATACAACTTCCTCTTAGTGCTTAGTACTAACTTACCATGATTTAGACAAATTAGAATCATAGGTGTGTAACTCAAATTTTTATCAGTATTCGATTACTTACTGCTGTTTGTTCAATATGACCAAGGCCAGTTGAGCACCAGCTGCATGAAGCTGGTTCTCGAACATCCTGTTATTCGTCAATGAGCTTACTGCAAGCTAGTGAGGTATAAATATTCCATAACTGGTGTCGCAGTGGCCTAATGGTAACATGCCTGACTGTGGTGTGAGAGTACCCAGGTTCGAATTTCACCGCCGGCAGTTGTGTTTATCATGACAGCCACTGCGATATACAGCCTTGGGCACGGGCTGCACACCCTTACTGCAGTGCCTAGGTCGACTCAGCCTTCCACCTTTCGTGGGATGGTAAAATGAGTATCAGCTCTCGGGCTGAGTAATAATAAAATGGCGATGGTGGATGTGGACGATAGCTGCCATTTCTTTCTGGCGGACTCGCAGTCCAAGTCGGTTGGCTTGGTCTGAGGGTTGGCGGCTACCTTGGCGCTGAGTCTGCATTCATCAAATGAACCGGGTGAACTCTCGCAATGGCTGTGCCATGATGACAGCACCATAAATATCATCCTGGTTATTACTGCCTACTCCTATCTGGCACCGTTTCCGAGATATAGCCTTCGATAGGTTCAAAATCGCTATATTTTGCTACCCCTCTTGCGTTTAACCCCCCGACGAAGGGGTTCCCCTGGGACGATGTCCATAAAATTTTCCGTGGATATCAAAGGATGGTCAAGGTATCAAATGGCGTAGAAACATTGCCGAACATTTCAACCGGCTGAGTAGGTTGCACGAACGTTACAGACGACAGACAGAGAGACAGACGGGCGACAGCATATAGCGAACGTGAACGTGAGTTCATAACGTGAACCTTAGTTCACATTCGCTAATATATATCTACTGACGCGGTCAAAAACATAACCTCCCATCACCTTCGGTTTGGGAGGTAATAACAAACAGATTTGTATAGCGCCATTAGGTCGCAACTTGCATTTACTGCAAATGGTATTGACTGTGGAATGCGCCCAGTCAGAAAACACATGCAAAAACGACTGAAAAGAAGTAGATCCAATCTTACTACATATGGCCTGTCTGCAGTGCTTTCAACAGGAAAACAAAGCAATGAAAACAAACCAGACGAAGATATCCTCTAATTCTTCGTTCCGCGCTAGTTCGCATTACTGTCTCCTTGTCATGGAATTTCCCATCCAAGTCTTGTGTAACATACACACACAGACACGTGCCACTGTAATGACCATTTTTACCGTGCGACCTACGATAGCACGGTATATGCTGTCATCGTGTGTCTGTCCGTCTGTCTGTCACACGCCAGTATTGCATCAAAATGGTTAAACGTAAGATCACATAAATAACACTATACGGTAGCCCATGGACTCTTAGTTTTCTGACGCCAAAAATCTCGGCGAAATTCCAAAAAGGATCACCCCAAATGGGGGCGCCAAATACATGTGGGGTAGGCTACACTCAGCGATTTTCGACCGATGTCTCGCTATATCTCAGAAATGGTGCAAGATAGGGACACAGTTTCTATGGGATGCTAATAGGAACTTGCATGCGCTCTATCAAATGGCGCTATTTTCAGTGACCGTGACTGACCCTAACAACCCCAAACCACTCCATTTCCGTCACAAGCCAGCACTGTACAAAAACGGCTGAACAGATTGAGCTCGTTTTGGCACATGGGCTTCCCTTGGCTTATCTTACACTGTTTTGGAAGCGAATTTGGGTATCTCCAAAAATAAGGGTACTCACAGCACTGGCTCCAACTGGCGTTATCCTTCCTTGCTGAGGGAATGGATGCAACACTCTTTATACTGATATAGCACCATCACTGTGTTAATGAGAAAATGACACATTTTGACCCACAGGCAATTACCAAAAAATAGATCACATTTTATGTTTTCCATGGGACTGCTGTGCTTGATGTTTCTGGGAAAATGGGATAAATATAATTTATTATTTACTTATGTTAATCATATAAAGGTCAAATCCATGATCCATCAACGCATTTTGGCATATGATAACTCAAAAGGATGCAGAATCATGCAAAGTGTGCCATTTGGTGGTTATAAAATTAAATTTATCTGCTGTTTATCACACACAATTTTTTTCATACTGTTCACACCAATATTCAGCCTTACTACCTCTGTTTTGTTACTTTTTATTCTGTAGTGTATGAAGTATTGTAATCAGTGTATCAGTTTGTCTGTGTCTGTTTGTCTGTCCACTCACTTATCCCAAAAGCCACATCCAAATTGTACCAAATTTTCTGTACAGATTACCTGTGGCCATAGCTTAGTCTTCTTCTGACGGCAATGCAATACGTTATGTACTTCCGGTTTTGTGAATGATGTCATGAATGTTTTCACATAATGGAGCAAATGGGGCAGAATCAAAGAATATGCACGTTTTATCACAAAACGTGCATATTCTTTGATTCTGTCCCATTTGCTCCATTATGTGAAAACATTCATGACATCATTCACAAAACCGGAAGTACATAACGTGCTGGTGCTACCATCTGGCGAATTTGACAAAACATTTGTCAAATTCGCCAGATGGCAGCATCAGTCAGACGTCAGACAACGTTGTTTGGTCAAGTGTATTTCTCAGGGTAGTTTTTCCTTCCAACACACTTTCACCATCCTGATTGCTACAAAGTCCATGGGAATCATTGAGCACCAGAAATACAGTGGTGGGACCAAACTGACAACAATTCAGGCTTCTCCCATAATAGGAACTCAGCTATGTTTTGGAATCTGGTATTTATCTCTGCAATCATGCAACTACTTAAAGCTTGCAATTTCAAATTTAGCACACAACTTGGTTTTCGGAAAGCAAATATTAGGAACATCCAATCTCAAAAACAACTATTAATACAAAAATAATGAATAACAAGGGTCTATTCTAGGAAGTGACTATTTAACGTAACTGAATCATTTCTGTTTAACCTCTGCCATCAAATTTATGAATCATGAGTTTAATGTCATATCATCTATTAATTAACAAAAAATGAGTGCAAAACAATTTGCAGTTTAAATTTTAAGTTAAAACACTTTCATTAGATGGAAACCTTCAAACCACTCTGGGTCAGCTGCTCGACTTTCTGCATCAATCTTGGTGTTGTCTGAGGTGAAGACTAATTCCCTAAGCCGCTCATAAAGATGAGGATCATTCTTTATCTGGACTGCCAGTTCGGTTTGTGATTTTTTGGATTGCAGCATTGCTTCCAGTAACTCTGTCAGTGCTACAAAGCAAAATATCGACAGTCACATGTAATTCACATTTCACATCACTTCGTTCAAGTAAAATTTTATTAGTTAATGTCTGCATTATTACATACCATGCATAATTATGCAGTAACATTGTCTGGCTGACAGTAACAGAATAACTGCTGACTTCGAAGACTGGCTAATGCATATTCAGGTTTGGCACTTGAAAAGCTAAAAGCAATAATTGATACATTCAAATGCTGTTTGCAAAAGAAACAGCATACAATATGTACAGACTGCACGATGGGCTTACAGAAAAAAGTATTACATCTATCTTGACATCAGCTCACGAAAAACTGTCAGCGAACAAATGTGGATAGTTCAGAACACAGGAGCCATTTCAGGGGAAACTTAAACAAACATTAAGCCACAAAAATTGGGAAGGCAGAGAAATAATGCATACATTAATTTTACACTGAAAGTTTTTCCAAAACGAATGTACAGAATGTATGATATACATTTTACATTACTCACTTTTGCACTTTTGCTAAGATAAGCTAATTCATCCAAACAACTTCATTTACGTAGGTCGGAAACACACACTATGCAGTTTCTTAGTAAGCCTACGGTGGATATTTAAAAATTACAATAACAGGTGTTACAAGCATAAATGCAAGCATTTCATACAGTGAGTTACTACATACTTGATTTTTCAGGATGCCATTTTTCAAACGATTCCAAGGCTACAATAACTGTTTGAGGCTCAAGACTCTGTAGGTAGCTGTCATCATTAATCTCTGTTCCATCTTCATCAAGAACTAAACGTATGTTCTCTTTACGAGTCTAAACACATTATAATGGCAAAAAGTTACATGCACGCATGGGCAACTAAACATTAGAGATTACTGACACAAAGAATTAACCAGGGACATTAGAACGTAAATCAGTTTTCATTTTATAAACCATAAACCAGTTTCACATTTTGCTAATCAGTTTCGAACTTGTTGCTATGCATGTTTGTAATGGTTAATGTTTGCTTACCATCATCCGCTCACCCAAAACTAAAGGAGTGTTCTCACTGATGCTGTCGACAGCGTTCGACTATGATCGACCGTGGTTGATGGCGCTTGAAGTTATGGGTGCGAATGCGGG
>Ga0209780_1003686_pt1 | contig 11539 bp, 8 predicted proteins | sample WorMetexBAHAMAS2_FD_187384 | JGI IMG/M metagenome (GOLD analysis project Ga0209780, IMG submission 187384) | Marine gutless worms symbiont microbial communities from Max Planck institute for Marine Microbiology, Germany - Inanidrilus exumae... | ecosystem: Host-associated > Annelida > Digestive...
CACGGACTTTTGCCTGCACCGTTTCTTCTGAGCTACTCTGTTTTTGATTTTGATTTTTTCATTATTTTTCGTTTCTGGGCCGTGCGCTAGATTAAGCTGGCCACCTCGTCAGCTTTTGAGCGCACGTAAATCTACCGTATCGTATCGTATCGTATTGGTTATAGCTCAGATTTCATTAACAGTTCAGTAACTCGAGAAATCAGATGTATAGTGAATTGCCAGGCTGAACTGTACATGTACGTTGGCCGCGTAGCATGCTGGCCCCTGTTGAGTCCCGGTGAGTATGCCGACGGGACGGACAGACAGACGGACACCAGACCGTTACATTACGCTTTCTGCTATGGACGCGGCCAGCGTAATAAGTTTGCAAAGCTTCAGACTCTAATAGAACGCTGCAGTCGTAAGTAAACAAAGGTTATTCATCGTGGGTCGTGTGTTACTGTTACTGGCTATGTTGGTGTTTGTGCTTTGCTAAACTTATTTTAGTGTCGGTCTCGACTACCTGGCATGCCAGCAGCGCGTCATCACTGACATCTGCGGTGCCAGAACTGCACTGTGGCAGCGTAACATCACGCGACTGATGATTGCCGCGATGCCCGATGACCGAAGCTGTTTTTCGTACGCTTTCGGTCAGTGTTATTTGTCGCATGCCCTATGACCATTACGTCCTTCATTCAGATTGATAAGTAACTGTCTTATCATTGCTGCCGTTCGTAGAAAAAAAAATAACACTACCCGTTTAGCCGACCGTGTAACGGTGCGGCTTATCACACGGGTTGTGTGCGTGTCTGTTTGCAATCTGCATTGTGTCGAGTGGCGTCAACGTGTCAATAATATTGGATGCATCTTCCTTCGTAAGCTGACCCAGATGATCCGGGATATCCCGGCCACCAGACGTCTCTGATGCATTATTAAGCCTAGAAACTGTCATTCCTCTATATCTTGACCATATGAAAGAAAACAAAAGTTAAATAATTGAATGGTGTTTCCCATTGGCTTTAGCCCAGGTAAAGTATTGGGGGCGTGTCCCGATGTCCCCAGAGTTAACGCCTATGTAATGTATGTGCCTGTGAAGTTGGTGTATGGTGGCTAAACGCCTAGAGATCGAGTTGTTTTTTACTGTAAAAACTGCTCAGTCTGCAAGTCAAAGAATTTAGGAAATCGGTTAAGATTTGACAGAATTACTACTATGAGTTACGTGTCTTACTTTTTTGGAACACAGTATAGTCCATTTCAGTCTAGGAGGATAGAATATATCAATCTTATTGCATCCTTTATTGGGTGGTTATAGTAAGTAAGTAAGAGTATTTATACACGGCGCAAAAAGCAGTCACTATGTGCCGCAGCCCTAGACAAACCGAAGTGTCTTCAAACGTCTCTTAAACTGTACAAGTGAGATGTCTCTCAGTCTCTGTCACATAATGCAACAGGCAGAGAGTTCCAAAGACACAGTCCAACGACGGAAAAACTTCTCTCTCCGAGATGCGTTATAAGGCCTCATAGGGGCTGAGCATCATGGTCCCCTTTGGCTACAACTGTGGTTGTAATTGGTAGTGGCTAAAATTTTGTCAACATTATAAAACACTTCGGTTACCTGCATTTATTGTAGTTCCCACTTTGCGATGAAAACGTGTTTAGTATTTACTTACTTACTTAGTAACTACTACCACGCACTGGACTAAACTCAGTTTTTGTTTAGCTGACCTTCTTTTCTGGAGTTACTCCGGGTTGGCTCTGATCCTCAGAAGACCTTTGGTGATAACTGGAGCAGGCTTCTTATATTATTATACTGTAGGCCAGATAACTTTCCTGCCGTTCAGTCAACAGTGTCACTCATGTATCTGAATATGTGTTTTAGCTCACGAAGATTATATCTTCGCAAATTCAGCAATTGCACCGACAGGCTTACAGACTCTGCACGTGCTTCTTGCAACTGCGCTGCAGTGGATATCCACGCAATGGACCGTGTCATTCTATCAATCACTATACTGCTTCAAGCAACGCGCAATGACGTGAATGCCTAAGCCTCCTAGTTCCATTAGTGATTTCATTTTAAATTACTGCTACATGATTGTTTTATGCTGTTCGTAGTTATTTTGCTGAATGACTTGTTTTGAAGTACTGTTTATAAGCCTAAAGCGTCTAAGCTAATTTATTTTAGTATGTCTTTAATTACGTTGCTGTTTGCATCTGGGTTATTAATTATGGCAAAGTGTGAGTCGTTGCTTCCATAAAAGTGACGGAGTCAAAACCGTTAACTGAAAAAAGTTACGTGCAGTATTGATGACAGTAACAGACAGTGTCATAGCTAATAGTGCCTGAGTTTATATGCAGGCAGGTGGACTGTAAAAGCAATGCGGGGAAATCTACAATGCAGAACTGCCATCAACTGGCAAGTGCAGGCCAAAATGCAAGGTTGGAAATGCAGGACAAAAACTGCAGGGATGGAAAAGACAGGACCGACTTAGCATTAATTAAAATGTTGTACGTGTCTAGACTCTAGAGTAGGCCCTATGTTGGAATTATAGAAGAAATCATCATTTTTGATGTACACAGTTCCAACAGGTCACATTTTAAAATCAACTCAAGTCATTTCAATAGCAGGCACATGGCCATGATAAAAATAACAGTAGTATAAACACGATTAGATTAGAAATAAGAACAAGTCAGTACATAGAAAACATTGAACAATATCATTATCACATTCACAATGGTCCAGACTGTGCCAAAAATATACTAATTTACGAATCATTGTATGGAATGATGTTACATTATGAGACACAAAGTTTCAAGGCACTACACTATCTTGGTTCCTTAAACAGTAGTCTGAATGATTCTTCTTATGCAACATGTAATTTATTATATGAGTACTTACACATGTTACTCCATAAAATCTGTGTACAATATGCTTTTAACAGCATAACTTTGGTGCCTAGTGAAGCATCAGAAAATTTACGAATAATCCTATTAACTCTAGCATACAGGGATCTAAGGCGTGTTTTTCAAGGCCTACCAGAACCTACCAGACCTACCGTGCTGCGCCCCCTACTTTCCTTATATGGAATAATTTACGTGACCTGGTATACCAGCAGCCTGCCAGAAGCTACCTGAGTCAGACTGCGGTTACCTAACAGCCACGCCCGGTTAGGTGTTGGTAGACTGGTAGGTCTTGAAAAACACCCCTCTAGTTTGCTTCATAGTATCAGGGACTTAGTTTAGAATTGATATGACCTAAATATTTATAGCTATCAACATATGGTAGGATGCCAGAACAAAGTCAAAAAAGTGGGCAATTAACCACTTCATGTTTAGAACTGACATTCACAATCATACACTGGGATTTAACAGCATTAAATCCAGCATTATGTGTTTCTGCAAAACTGGAACAAACATTCAATAGTTATCGAAGGCCCCCATCAGGAGCAAAAATTACAACATCATCAGCAAATAGAAAATGGTTAATAATTATACGTTTCAATCAACAACCGATATTCATAGACTGTAAATATACAGGCAGCTCATCAATGTAAACTGCAAAGAAAAATGGCAAAAGTATACCACATTGTCTGACTTTATTACAAATGTCAAAAAGATCAGACAGATACCATCCCAGGAGACTCTAGCATAATGATATTTGTATCAATTCAATAAAATAGGTACAATATAACCAGGGATATTATGATTTATCAACTTCTGAAATAATAAAATCAGGCAATCAGCACGGTCAAAAGCCTTGATGACATCTAAGAAAAGATACATTACTGCCATGATCACAGTAGACTCGCAACTAGTTCCTTTAGTAGAAAAATCGGCATTGGAGTGAAATAAGCCCAATTAAACTGAATTATTAATTATCGGAAGTATGAAGATAACCACACAAGCGATTAAACAAGACATTTTTTATGTTCCAAGATTTTTAAAATGATCATTACTGTTGCAATGGGTCAATGATTAGAGATGTCAGAGAAGTTACCATTTTTATCCTTAAATATGTTCTTGGCTGCATAGGCACACTTTCCATCCATCCAAACCCAGGAGGCAGCCAAGAACGTATTCCATTAATCAATAATAGTTTAATGATTTTGCTTTCATCATCCAATTCCAGCAGGTACTTTAATTCTCAGCTGTATTTGATATTTTTCTCTTTAACGACTGGCCAAGAAACTTATTATTTTCCACTTTAATTCTTAGCGCAGTTTTCAGCAACTATGTCGTCTTTTTGGGGATTGACATTGTTATTCCAAAGTGGACCTCAGTTACTATAATATGAGAAACAGCATTAACATAGCAATGATCGTCACAGCTCAGTAAATAGGAAAATTTTTGTCCACATCATTAGACCATGCTGTTAGTCCTCCTACAATGTCTTTAATGATTACTGGAACATCAGAGAAAACTGACTGTAGCTTCTGCACAGCAAGCTGTGAATCGTTTCCTCGCCGACAAACAACAAATAATGGCAGTGGTTGTTCAGCAGAAGCTCTTTCACGAACATCTTCACCAAGAATGTTCAGCAGTGAGGAGCATTCTACAGGTTTGGTAAATTCATCCATTGGCACATTGTGCGTTGTTGTGGGCAACTGCGTGATTTCAAGTTCAACAGGAAATCTTACATCCACAAGAAGATGAGGTTTACCAGTCTTAATGAATGCTGCATAATCTGATGCTTTTATCCTTTCTGTAGATGGCAATACATTAAGACTGTGGCATCTGTCTCCAGCTGACGCACCACAAAAGGTCTCATAGTCTATGAGTTTTGTTATTGTTGGTGACTCACCACAAACTGCACAAGTTTTCTGTCTTCCACGAATTTTAACACAGCGGAATGTGCCACCTAAGCCATCATACAGAATAAGACGTCCAGCAAATGGTTGACCAATCCCAGTTACTATCTTGATGACTTCAACTGCCTGTAAAGCACCAATAACACCAACAACAGGTCCAACAACTCCAGAATCTGAGCAGTTTGTCACCATTTCTGTTGGTGGAGGTTGTGGATAGAGGCATCGATAGCACGGGGAGCCCTGGTAATTATATACAGTCAGCTGACCTTCGAAACGCAGTGCACCAGCAGACACTAGCGGTCGTCCAGAAAGCACACATGCATCACTCAGAAGATATCTTGTAGCAACATTGTCAGTGGCATCTACAACGACGTCATACTGGCGAACAATATCCAATGCATTGCTGCTAGTCAACATTACACAGTGAACATCACAAGTCATTCGACTGTTCAGTTTCTTACAAGAATGGGATGCTGAGACAGCTTTTTGTGTCTTTGCTTCAGCAGTGGCTTCATCATGCAGTATTTGTCGATGAAGATTATTTAATTCGACAATATCATGATCAACCAAGCCAAGGCGACCTACACCAGCACCAGCAAGATATATGGCGGCCGGGCAACCAAGACCTCCGCAACCAACTATCAGGACAGCTGCATGGCCAAGTGCTTTCTGACCTTTTACTGCAATTTCTGGAAGTATCAGCTGCCGACTGTAGCGTGCAATATCATCTCTGGACAATCGACCATCGACTTCAGAAGATGTCAATGAATGTCCTGCGACTTCGTCATCTCTAGAGTCAGTGCACGCGGTATACTGTATTAACAGCTGTCGAAGTCGTTGAATCTCTTTATCTTTTTCTTGAAGTTGAGAAATCAGGCTTTCGACGTCACTCATTGTCGCCAAACAGCTAAAACAGTACTCCAAAAATCTGTTCTCTCAATAAACTATATAATAATAGGTGTAATTATCTGCGTGTATAAACAATAAACAACTCACAAACCACAACAAACAAATCATACCAAGTTTAAGAAAATAAGTAAGTAAGACTATGCACTATGATTTGTCTACCGCTCAGTCCAGGGTCCAGAGTCCAGACTCCAGTGCAATGCGTCCAGAACTCAAGGGCCACCGGGAATTACGGAACAAGTGGAGGGATATACAGAAGAAAAAAATGTCTATCCAGTTCTTACAAGACAGCATTTCGTGCGCACGACTGGCACGACGGGCATGACATGTTTTTCTTGAACAAAATCGCGCACACGAAACTTTTCGGCGTCATCTTTGATTCTGACTACTTTGGCTCTGTGTGAAAAACCGGTAGTCGTAATTTATTGCACTGTCGTCCGTGAGAGGAAGACCGAGCTACGGCCACAGGTAACATGTATACGCTTACGTAAAATTTCTTTAATTTTGGACATGTGCTTTTTGAGATGGGCGAGCGAAGAGACAGACACACATACAAATTGCAATATTTCGCATCCCAACGGGGGCGAAGTTATAACAGCAAAAGATATAGGCTATGCTGACAAGATAATTGTCAAGATTGCCATCAAGGTAACGTCGCCGACTTTTAACGATCCGCCTCTCCTCATGGCAAAACCAGTAGTCCTGGTGTCAGTGCTTGCAAAAATGTTGACTAGGCTGTGTCTAGGCCTACAGTAGGCACTGTAGCCTATAGGCTACAGCAGTTTTTGTCAAACAACTAACCTAAAAAGCGGTCTTTAAGTAAAAACTGGCCTATCCCTCTGTTCACCAAATGCATGCCTCTCGTTTGAACTAGGTTAGTACAGAAATTTTGTGGTTTTATATGAGGCTGCTGCTTTATATTTAATAGCATCGTTTGCCTTTGGAAGCCGTTACCCGTATTTGCCTGCATATTCCAGTACAAACTTTATTCAAATGACAGCCCTCATATTTATGCGACGCAATAATAAGCGAATACTGTAAATTTTCGATCAAAACATTAGAGTATTATGACTGCCATCACAGTAATATTATTATCATACTGTGATGTGAAAAAGTGCCGCCGCCGCGTCTGCTGCTGTGGTCTGGATGTGGTCCCGTCATTTGGAGATAGGCCTACTACACACTGTACACACATGGCTAACCCGAATGTTTTGCTGCAGATGTTATTTTTTATTCTGACGTCACTTTCGCTCGGCGTCAATTTCGTCGACTATACGCTGACGTTGTTGCTAACAGAGACGCGTTCAAGAATAGGCCTGAGTTCGTTTATGAATTCTCATTACTATTACTGACGTTTCGTACACAACAACTGTGTTTGTGTATAGCCTATGTGCTGACGATAGTGTGTTTGTCCTATCTGTATATAGCTATATCTACGGTACGTAGCCTATAGCGTCCGTGTTCCATGCGTCATAATGCCTTGCTCATCCAAATACAAATTCTTTGTTCCACATTTGTTAAGAGTCTAACAAGTTAATCTGTTTTAGTGTTAGTCATATAATTTACAAACCGACCAACCATCTGGACTGTACATCAATCTTTCCTTTAACAATACTGTCACGTGAACTTTTTAGTCTTTAACAAATTCATTATGGTTAAAGTTAACGCACTTTCCTTCGCTTCCGCTACTTTTCGGTTTAGCCTACCCTAACTATTATAGCATTGTGTGGCGACTTCTGTCTTGGCACGAGTAGCCTATGCCGCTGCTGTTGTAAGCCTACAGCATCTGGCAAATTAATAGCATAGTTGTAAAAACATGCATTTTGGAATTTAAAACATTAAAACCACGTTTTATACTTCAATAAAAACTTGAAAAAAACAATAAAAACATGTCCGACATCAGTAGTGTCATTTGAATAAAGGAGCTACAGGGACTTACCAGGCCTCTTATAGTACCGGTACACAGTAATATGTTTGTCTATAGAATCGTGAAGTCGTGCAAAATATGATTACATAAAAAGAGTAAAATAATATGTTTTTGTAATTAACCTGACAGCAGTTGATTTTAAATTAACATTTAACATCACGACGTATAGAGATTCTGCTTACATATGAATGTTGCGAAAAAAAGTAAAAAAACGTTCAAGAATAAAAAAAGATAATTTAACATGTTTTTATTTAAAAAATAAAAAAACATTATTTTTACAACTATGATTGATAGCATAAATTCGATATTTGCGCACATACACTACGGCACGCTTATTGCATTTCACTGCATTAGTCCTCTGTATTCTGTACGTGCACTGCAGTCTACTAAACTGAAGGCTAGCGATTACGTCCGCAAGACAGGTAGGCCTACTGTAATCGTTGGCGTTTCACTCTACGGACACAGATCGCATCTGTACCCCAAAATTTTACGAATGCCTGTTAGCACATGGCCTTCGCTAGATGACGACACAGTCGAGGAGGTTTGAATTCTTTGAGTACTTTCTGTACGTATGCGTGAACTACCAGGATAATAGCCCACGTTCAGTACTAAGCCAAAAGATTTGCAGGGAAGAACGTCTCCAAAATGACCTATTTTGTGTTGACGTAAAACCTCAACTTAATCAACGACAGCCCACGTGTGAACACCTGTTCGTCAGTAAGTAACTGCAGACGTTTGTTGGTGCAGAAGTTGAACAGCGGTGCAGTTAGGATTTTGCATTGGGACCTATTCGAACGAGTAGTAATAACAACAAGAAATGCGTGGCAGAGCCCAGCGTGCAGCCCGCGCGGCATAGCAGTGACGCCGTCTAGCGTATAGGTAAAACAAAATAGTGTAGTGATCGCCCCAGAAAACTCAGTACTGATCCCCGCAGGGTCAACAGTAAAATAAACTGCTGATCGACGAGATGTGTACACCTTTCACCCTTTTAAACTCTGGACTTACTGCATCGAAGTTCACCGAATGTTTACACGATATAGCCCGATCACCGTAGATGAATCTTTTAAATTCAGAAGTGCGATATTGCAATCCGTTTCCGAATGCAAGGGCGACGAATAAAGGTGAAGGCCGATTTCGCCAATTTTGACGCTGAAATTGATTGCCATGACAACGCCCCTTGAGCGATCGCAAAAAAGAAGGTCAGATCCGTAATCGACGATCAAATATCTACCTATGATGAAAATTTGATGAAAATCAGTCAGTAGATTATGAAATAATTTGTCTCCAAGGATTATTTTTTTAAATGAGATGTGCACGCCGACGACCCTCTTAAAGTCCGGAGTTGCTGGATCGAGGTTCACCAAATTTACACACAATATAGCCAGATCATCACAGATGAACTCTTAGAAATCAGAATGGCGATACTGCAATCCGTTTCTGAATGCCGGGGCGACGAATAAAGGTGAATAGGCCGATTTCGCCAATTTTGACGTTAAAATTGGTTGCCATGGCAACGTCCATTGAGCGATCGGAAATGGAAAGTCAGATCCGTAATCTACGGTCAAATACCTACCGTACGGTGAACATTTGGTGAAAATCGGTCAGGTTGATCCTGAGATAATTTGTCTGAAAGTTTTGAAGAAAGAAACGAGCGGTTGTACATGCTCCTTTGGTAATATTAAACTGCGAAGTTACTAGACCAATTAAGTTCACCAAATTTACATACAATATAGCCAGATCATCGCAGATGAACTCTTTAAAACCAGAATGGCGATATTGCAATCCGTTTCGGAATGCCATGTCGACGAATGAAAATTAGTTAGCCGATTTTGTCAATTTTGACCTTAAAATTGGTTGCCATCGCAACGTCTCTTGAACCATCGGAAAAGGGCGGGTCAAATCGGTAATCTACGATCAAATACCTACTATACTGCGAAATTTTGGTGAAAATCGATCCAGTAGATCCTCAGTTCTCTTTGTTCGAAGGTTTATTAAAATGAGAAATGCACGGCAGAGCCTAGCGTGTAGCCCGTGCGGCATAGCAGTGACGCCGTCTAGCGTACAGGTGAAACAAAACTGAGTAGTGATCGTCCAGAAAACTCAGAACTGATCTCTGCAAGGTCTAGCAGTGGCGCCGCGTAGCCAAACTGCTGATCGACGAGGTGTACTGTACATCTTTGCCCTTCTTAAACTCCGGAGTTACTGTGCCGAAATTCACAATGTTTACACGATGTAGCCATATCATCGCAGATAAACATTTTGAAATCGAAATTGCGATATTCCACTCCGTTTAGGAATGCCAAGGCGACGAATAAAAGTGAGTCGACAGATTTCGCCCATTTTTAACCCTAAAATTGGTTGCCATGGCAACGTTCCTTAAGCGCTCGGTAATCTACGATCACAGACACATACCTACCACATCGTGAAAATTTGGTGAAAATTGGTCCGGTGGATGCTGAGATTTGTTGGAAAGCTTATTTTAGAGAAAGAAACGACGGGGTGTACATCTTTTCCTATCTTGAACTCCAGAGTTACTGGACCAATGTTCACCAAATTTACACACAGCCCGATCATCACAGAATGATGAGCTTTTCTAAATCAGAATGGCGATATTGCCATCCGTTTCGGAATGCCAGGGCTATGAATAAAAGTGAATAGTCAAATTTCGTCAATTTTGACCCTAAAATTGGTTTGCCATGACAACGCCCCTTGAGCTATCGAAAAAGAGGTCAAATCGGCAATCTACGATCAAATACCTACCATCTGTTGAAAAGTTGGTGAAAAAAGAAAATAGAAATTAACGCAAGCAGAACATATAGCCCGCGGGGAATGAAAGCCGAGCGGGCTAAATAAATGTAAAAAAACTTATCACTTTAAACCGTGAGGTTCGAATCCAAATCACACGTCTAAAACTGCTAAAACCATTTAGTGACTTAGTGCATGGAGTGTCATTATGAATACAGTAGGCCTACATACAATAGCCACCATAAAATACTCTTAAATAGGCAGGGTTTTAAATAGGCAGGGTTCTAACACGAACGCTTAAGCATCTAATACTGCAGCGTCGAGCTTCTTGTGACACTATAGACGAGGTAGAGTGGGTCGTTGAGCTCATTAGTCACGTGACTTGTCTGTGCTATGTTGTCGACGCGACTGTTGCCGCAGTTAGAGATGGAGATGACGATGACGTCATATCACAGCAGCAGCAGCATGCGAGACGTTGGCAATCATGACACGCTCGACGGCGAGATGAAAGGAAATGTCTCCACGTGTACTTATCATCGCAAGTACAACACGTCAGCCACTGATGACGATGACGATGACTCGGATATGGACGACGACATGGGTGGTCGTCATCGTCCTGACCGGCCCGTCTGCGTCCCAAAGATCGACTTGTCATGGACCCACTACGACGACGACCAATACCGCAACACACACGCCCCTGACCACGTGACACGAGATCACGTGACACAGTGTGGCGGACGATCGAAAGTAGTTGTAAAGCGCCGACGTCAGCGACATCGTCGCGCGAGACACAGGACAAAACGACTGCACACAAATCACTCCGCCACTTACACGTCGCCGCTCACACCGCGCACGCCGCGACGAGAAATAGTCCGTAAACTGGACATGCCGGAAGTAGAAAACGACTCCAAGAAACAGGAATTAGAAATAGAGGAGACGGGAAGTGTGCAGATGAATGACGAAGGTGTTTGCAGTTCGAATGACGACTTTAACTGCGAGACAACGACAAAATGTAGTGACGTCATACTAAGCCATGTCGTCATTACCGGTACTGGTCGTGACGTAGCTTTCAACTGCACGTCTAATGCGTCAATGATGCAGTACGACGCAGACTCGCCTCTGACGTCATCGACGACGAACATGGCGACCGAACGCGTCGAAATAAGTCATATCGGAA
>Ga0209780_1003687_pt1 | contig 11537 bp, 9 predicted proteins | sample WorMetexBAHAMAS2_FD_187384 | JGI IMG/M metagenome (GOLD analysis project Ga0209780, IMG submission 187384) | Marine gutless worms symbiont microbial communities from Max Planck institute for Marine Microbiology, Germany - Inanidrilus exumae... | ecosystem: Host-associated > Annelida > Digestive...
GCCTGTATACAGAAAATCCCAGAGCTTGCGGTCCCCTCGTTGGCCGACTTACATGCCACCGACGCCTCCAATTCCACACGAGTATTACGCATCGTCACCAGGGACGCCCTCTTGTCCTCATTCCACGTCCAGCTTCGGCGCCGGAAAACTGGACTTCGATGGTTCCGACCGGAAACGACGAGTTCGATTTTCGGACAGCGTCAACATCCGGATTATATTTGGCGGCTTCGGCGAAGATCTTGTCATTGATACACAGTTAGTGATGGACGTGTTCCGATTCGGCCCCGCTTTCGCGTCGGTCCCATCCGTGTTGTGATTATCGCACTGCTCGCGCCGCCGTCCCGATGTCGTGATCCCGTGGCACCGTTGTTACCATGCCATCTCACCGCTGCTTCAGCCGCTTGTCTCCGATCTTTATCGTCACGTCTGGAGATGATCCATTTTCATTTGCGCATTAGTCTAGGTCCATGAAAATTTCAGCTGTCGATCTTAACCTCGACGGCATTATTCTTTTTGACCGTTCAGCGATACAGTGTGTCTAAATTAACATCGGATGCAATTTTGTTGGTTGTTCATTCGCAGAACGTCGACTTAAACTTTAGGCATACCTCTGTCGTTTTTCATCACTAAAACTCAAATCTCCGAGACGCACCAACGGTGATCAGCGAAATTGTTGTGCATGTTTGTCGCATGGATGCTACTTTTTAACGTCGGTCTTATTTAGGGGAACCTTTCCCAATTTTTTCAGCAAGCAAAAGCAAAACAAAAATTTGACATAGATTTTATGCAGACCCTCAAATAATGTAGCACAGCCAAACAGCGTAATTTGTCAAAAATGTACAACAAACGCATTATTTGTCAATAGTCTCGTTATATTTTTCCGAATAGTTAATCGGCTCGAAGCTAGGGTTCAGCCGAATATTGGATTTACTTTACGGCGCGTTTGGCTGTGTTGACGCGTTCGGCTATAACTCCGCCGAAAGTGAACTGATTTGGAATCAATCTGGAGCACTCTGAATACAAATGTAGGGGGCTGGCCCTGGCAGATTTTGGGCGCGATCCGCGCAGTAGTGACAGCTGGAGAGCCATGCGAAATTTTTTGTCAGGTAAGCAACGCACGATTTCACCGATTTTCCGTCAGCCAAATTTCACGACGTTTGAACACAGCAACGTCTATCGATGTCGCAATGAAAACTTTCGGAACAGAATTTAGAAAACCTAACCCCTAAGGGTCGTTTATCCTATAAAACGCAAAATTCATCAAAAATTTTAACGTCTTGCGACTTCAGGCCGCCATAACTCTGCAATAATTTCAGATCGCCGGAAATTCACTACCAAAATAACACTCTACGGGATTTCTAGTTTCCATTTCTACCGTTGGCATCAATTCAAAGTCATTCGCTGGCCTATACACTCCGCACAAAAAACCTCCCCAAATTTTCTGCGACGTCCGACGCGGGTTGACAACACGGAAGATAACGCTGACATCACTCAGTCGCAGGCAGCCAATCAACATCGACTGTAGAGTCACGTGACACTAGGCCTCGTCGAATGCAGGAAGTAAACAGCTTGTTTGCAGATAGCTAAGCCCTTCGAGCCGAATACTGTATTGTGGGCATGCCACACAATACAGCCATATAGTTTACGATGTCATTGACGGATTTCACAGTGGTCCGATGACAAAATTTCAGCTGATAAAACGACCAAAGTGATTTTCTTTAATCGTGTTCGCCAGATGGCGCTCATAATCGGCGCAGTTGCCAAGAGCTTGCTTAACGCTGGCGAGCGTCCTTGTTCATTCAGAGTTGTGACGGTCGAACTAGAAACTGTACAACTTCGGGCGATTATCACGTAGGGACTTAAATTCGTTAATTGCTAACATTCTAGTTTTAAACTTTGTCAAATGTGCCGTTAGAGTTTCAGTTGTTGCAGGGCCGCATTAAGGCTAGTGCGGGCCCGGGTGCTGTGCCAAATGCGGGCCCCTTACAGACCTATAACCAGGTTACCACAATACCACTCCCAACAATTGCGGGCCCCCGAAACTGCGGGCGTTGGTGCTCCAGCACCCCTAGCATCCCCTTAATGCGGCACTGAGTTGTTGTGATAAACTTTGTGGTTGTTTTTCTTCACTGTTGGCTATGATGATCTATGCTTCATGTATTGCAGACAATTCACATCCCTATCTCTGTGATCACAGCCGCAGCAATATCCTATAGAAACACTACTATAGATCAGTTCCTAATAGTCTGTAGGTAGCGTTATTTAGGCCTTTTCTACAAAGTTTTACATAACTAGTCAACAAGACGAAATTCCCTCAGCGTTGTCCAGAACTGCATACATAAACGCAGAAAAATTGTTCGGAAAAAATATTGCTTTTCCATTCCGCCCCACGTAACATGTTGGCAACCCATTGCGACCGCCTAAGTGTTTGATTAGTTTATTTCAGTCGCAAAAATATCAGTTAACTTGTAGTCATTCGCGTTTAGTTAATCTTTTACAGTTTCTATTTATCACCGACGCCGTCGCGGGGTGGGTAGAGTTTTCACTGAAGTGTGTCTGTCACTCTGTCTTCGCTGTATCCGGCCTTACCTCGATTCCTCAACTGTCTGTACCATTGCTACCTCTAACTTTCACTCCAAACATGATTACTGTAATTGTCTCTACTATAAACTTCCTAAGTCTCAATTATCCCGTCTCCAGCAGATCCAGAACTCTCTTGCTCGTACTGTCGTTAAAGCTCCTAAGTCCTGGCATATTGCTCCCATCCTACGCTCTCTTCACTGTCTCAAGATCGTTGAACGCATCGAATACAAGCTCCTCCTACCCATCACTTCTTCCTGTTTTGATTCACCACTCTCCTCATTCATAACTCCCTCTCTCTTTCACTCCCTACTTGTTTAACAACTCCTACCCCCGGAGTTTCACCTCTTCCTCCCGGACTGCCTTCACTAACCATTGCCTTGACCGTTTCTTCTGAGCTACTGGGTTTCTGTATTTAGTTTTCTTATTTTTTTTTTATTTCTGTGCCGTGCGCTAGATTAAGCTGGCCATCGCGTCAGATTTTGAGCGCACGTAAATCTACCGTATCGTACCGTACATGTTTCTTTATCCGCACGATGTCTCAAAAACCGCTGGTGCTCGGATCACCAAACTGCAGATAGAAATGTTCCACCATGAATCCTGCAGGAACACCTATTTATTTTGTGGTCACAAGGTCAAAGGCAAGGTCACGAGACAAAATGCAGTGCCGGCGTGGCTTTTTGCACTCTTATGAGGGCTGGTTTATTTTGATTATAGCTGTAATAACTGAAAGAACACTGGCTGTATAGTTCATAGTTCATAGTGAGTTCCACTTACAATTAAAATTTGACCAGCGGATTACATAGAAATAAAATAAAACGAACGGGATAAAACTACGTAAAAATCCAATTTAAAAACATTCAATTATAGGCCTGCTGAAAAAGAAAGGAATGATGCGATATCGCGCAGACTGCAGAAGTCATCGGGTGAGCTCGGTGCGGAACAGGACAATGATATGTCCGACGATGCATCACGTAACTACGGCAGCTGTTCATCGTCGTTGCTCGGAGGTCAGCTGCAGGCAGAGCTCATCGATCGACTCGAGATTCAGCAGCAAACTTCGACGACCACCAGATATCAACAGCAGGTCGTCACCGACGCACTACGTGACTTAGACCGATGTCACACCTGCGATTTTATCGCGCGCGATTTTGTCGCGCAACTTTATCGCGCGAGAAAGTTTCAGTATGCAACTGTGCATGTCGCACGCTGCGACTTTGTCACATAAACAAGCACTGACCAAGCTGATTGGTCAGTTCTTGTTTACGTGTAAAAGTCGCAGTGTGAGACATGCACAGTTGCATGTTGCAACTTTTTTTGCGCGATAAAGTTGCGCGACAAAATCGCGCGCGATAAAATCGCAGGTGTGACATCGGTCTAAGCCGCGTTGATTATTTCATTCAATATCATTTCGCCGCCTCGAAAAGATCACACGTTTATTGTGTGTAACATCACAGACGCAAGGCGCCGCCTGGTGAAACAGTAGGAAACAAACTGTTGCCATTAGCAACCGACGCGGCAGGAACGTTCGACTTCCGGTCTGTCGTACGCAAAACGAAATATACAGTTACAAACTGTAGACTGACACAGTTAATTAAAAAATATCTACATCATATTTTGTCACTTTTCAACCTAGTCTCGTGCAACTGAAATGTACCTGGTTCAGAGTTTCTCTAAAGCTTGGATAACGTTGTCGAAGAATTGTTGATCTTGCTGTTCCAAGTTACAACCAGCCATCTGACATTTTGTGATTAACTGTGTTTTTTTGTACGCCCCTCATAAGATTACACAAAACTAGAGCTAACACAAAACAGAGATGATAAACGTCTGACAAATGGGATTAAAATCTAAATTTTTCTACATAATCCTTAAAACTATACAAACACGTTGACGTCAACATTATGATTACACTGGCGGCTAGCCGCGTCTAACGGAGAGCGTAATGTAATGGTCTGGCGTCCGTCCGTCCGTCCGTCCCGTCTTTTACTATCCTTAATAGACCGCGCCGCGCATATTCACCGTGACTCACCAGGGAGCGTATGCGACGCGGCCAGCGTACATTGCGGACCGACAATTAAGTAGAACCGACATGCCCGTTGAGTTTGTTTTTTGCATCTCGTGGTTAACTCGTGTAGTAATGATATTGTAGGTTGAGCGGTCAAGCAGCCTTCGTCCAAACATTAATCAGTTACAAGTTCCACATCGCACGACGAACGCTTTGTCGACCAATCCAAGCAACAGGTAGACCTGCAGGCTGCAGGCCTTCGTGTTATATATTTCAATGTTCGAGAAAACATATATTACGTATTTTTCATATTTAAAAAACGTGACTTTTTACGTTTTTTGAAATAATGTGTCAAAAAGTCGTAAAACGTCGTTAGCAGAAGTTTAGTCGCACTCCACTCCTTCAAAATGAGTTCACATACTTCACTCAGTGACTTTCGGTAATTGTGCAATGTGCATTAACGACCGGGTGATTAAGAGGCTTTTGAAACTACACACGTACGTTTTTAACGTTTTTACGTTTTTTTTCGAGATCCCCCAAAACATGACTTTTAAAGTTTTTTTGAGTTGCTGCTCACGTTTTCTCGAACAGTGATATATTTAGCTGCAGGACTGCCAACAAACCATCTGCGTCAGTGGTTTCGGCAAAAATTTCAGACTTCGGCGCAGGGAAATTGTGACCGTAAATTGGCAGACCCAAACGGTTAGAATATATTGCTTTTTGCCACTTTTAGGGCCGTTTTTTCCACCGCGAATTAATCTCCCATTAACGTTAATGGGAGATTAATTTGCGATGATAAAAACCGGCCCTTAGCTGAAGTAATTCCAGCCATTGTTTCTCCAGGCCGAAATATGGCGCATGGAGAGATGGTAAACCTTAATCGACAGTAATACGATACGATACGATACGGTACGGTATACGTACGTAAGTTAGATATATTATTACACTGTCGGATTTAGCGGAAAGCATAATGTAACGGTCTGGCGTTCAGCCGTCTGTCCGTCAGTCTGTCCCGTGGGCATACTCACCGTAGCTCATCATGCGACGCGGCCAGCGTTCGATTCGGCCCGACGATAAGGAGGACCGACATACTTGTTTAGAATGTATCTTTTGTGTCTCACAATGTTGAAAAAGGGAAAGAAATTCTGATATATGACGACAAGGGTTGGAAAGCACTGATCTTTGTCCGGGTTACCGTAATTTAACGGGCGTTTGATGACCGTCTAAAAAGATCACACGTTTATTGCGTGTAACATCACAGACGCAAGGCGCCGCCTGGCGAAACAGTCGGAAACAAACCGTTGCCATTAGCAACCGACGAGGCGGGAACGTTCGACTTCCGGTCTGTCCTACGCAAGACGAACCACGTTGACGTAATCAACGACGATGACAATCAGCAACATCGAGCGCCGGAGATTCAGCAGATGGACTTCCGCAGCGTGCTCAGACGCAAGGCCGTCAGCTGACCGTCGTCATGGATACCGCTTCCGTAGCAACCAGCGCTGTTTAGGCCATCAGTCTGTCGCTTGATGTTAATTTGAACACGTTGGTGTTACGTCTGTGAAATTCGGACATAACATTTCATTCCGGCGGCAAAAGTCAACAGAAGGCTGAGCGTGGTTTGTGAGGACGGCAGCCGTCCCTGATAGAGCCAGTGAACTCTTTAGTAGTATCGTGTTAATAACACACTATAAACTAAGATGATCTGTGTGAGCTAATATCGCATTTAAATGATTTCCGTACGTTGGAAGGACCGACCGATGACACCCAGCATTGCGGCGGCGCAAAAGGTGTATACCCCTATACAGTGTGGGCCAAAAAAGTAAGCAACTATTCTCACGACCATAACTTTGCCAAATCTTAACCGATTTTCAATTTTTTTTCATCATTCGAAAGAGAATTAAATTTTCAACAAAACATATGCAGCATTTTCCACCACACCTTAACTGTGTTTCCGCGTTACCTTGGGAAAATAAATAGTTCGAATTTATGGCAAATTACAACAGACGATAATTAACGTCTTACGTAGAATATTTAATTGATAGAATATTTAATGGTAAGAGTGATTGTAAAGTAAAGCTTGTTCGACATTCTAATTTAACGAAAAAGTAGCTTCGTCGGCTGGTTTTAATACGATTTATTGGTGAATCAGTAGTGGCTTACTTTTTTAGCCCACCCTGTATAGGAACGTCCCACGAACGCAAGCCGTATCGAGTAGCCTAGATGTTGCAATGCGATGTTTCGATATAAAACAGAACGTTCATTTTTACCGCGCGACGCTGCTAGCGCGGTGTATGCTGTCTAACTTCACAAGCCGCGGTGTTCTATCGAAACCGTCGAACAAATCGAGCTGGTGTTTGGCATGGAGGCTACCTTCGACTTATGTTATAACAGAATTCTGATATATGCAAAAATATGGGTACTTTCTTCTGCAACCTCATCCCAAACTTAATTTAGTCGATTTCTCTGCTGTTTCGCCACGGCACGACGATCTTCGCAAGTATTGTTAACTTAAGCCCTGTCCACACCGGCAACAATGTCGAAGCAATTTTTCGACTTTGTCGAAAGAATCATTCGACTTGTAGCATTCGACAATGTTGCTTCGACATTTTTGCTGGTGTAGAGTGTAGATGGGGCTTTAGTTCGACCGTCGTAAGTTCATTTCATTACACTGAGCAGCCACCTCCGTTTACAACACGTCAACACAGAGCGTCGACCTGATGTACGCGACAGATATCGTCATTGTCAATGTATGCACGTGTTATCTGGCACTAAATGTTCGTTCTGTCGCCTTTGCTTTGCTGAGTTGCAGATAACGGGGGCGACAGACAGCCCTTACTCGGTCGTCCGCCGTCCGGACCAAAATGCATGAAAAGTATGAAATATGTGCATAATTTGAGGCGACTTTAGGTGTCAGACAAGCAAAAAACCGCGCCCTCTACCCCCGCATCGCCAAACAGCTGAAACAGACCAGAGAAAGGAAGAAGGTTAGAGGTTCCTGACGATAACCGCGCTCTATAAATTTACTTACTTACTTACTGACTTCTGCTCCACATTTGTGTTGAACATGGCAGTAACATTTCGAAGTCGCGGCGTTGCCAGTGTCACCGTTTTGCACCGTAATGCTAATCATGCAGTAATCGCTGGTGTGTCGGTGAGAACGCGTGTTTTTATTTACGCATTTTAAGTTGGGCCCTAGTTTTTACGCTCGTCGCGTCTAGCGGAAAGCGTAAAAAGTAATCTTAGTCTAGCATATACGACGTCATAGCAGTTTACAATGTTGGCGTAATTTTTACTTGAGACCCGGTAGGGATGCAAAGTATTGCGATGAGCATGTCTGTGTTGTCTGTCTGTATGTCTGTCCGTTCGCATATAACGGTTTGGCGTCCGTCCGTCCCTCCAGTCGGCGTATATTCAACGTGACTCGCCAGAGGGCAGCATGCGACGCGGCCAGCGTGCGAGTATTACGATGAAGTGCACTGCAGCTGTACTACTTTGTGTTGTAAACGTTGCATCGTGATAGGTTTTTTGTTGAGCAAGATCTCCATAAAGTTTCTAGGTCAGATGTCAGAACTTACATCATATTCAGGCTGCGTCGTACTCACTGCAATCTCCCGTTGAAGTCTTGGCAGTAATTATACACCGTGTCTGAAAAAAACGTTCCAATATACTCAAGCCCCTAATTTTCCTAGATGACGGCCGCCGATTTTTACGATTCTTTCCCCATAAGATGTAGCAGAAAATTTCCGGTAAATCGATATCCAAATATCCCACAACCGCTAAAACGCGTCGCTACACCCACCACTACCTTGGGAAATGTCAACGCCACTAAACCAGCGACGGTCTGAAACATGTATTACGATGAACGATAAATCACAAACTAGACATGTATGTCGCAACTATGATGGTTGCAACGTAATGGCCGCCGATGGGGTGGGTCAAAATGACGGAAAGGATTTCAGCATTTTCTGGGTCAAAGGTCACGGAAAGTAGGTCAAAGTTTAGGAGACGCATTGCAGATTGACACCAGCATTTTGATTTGTTGATGCCCATTGCGACGTTTTACTCCGGAGATATGCGGTGTCGAGTGTGGAAGTCGCGAAAAAGCGGTAAAAATTTTGATTTTTTTTGCGCCTCGAATTTGGGGAGGGCCCCACAAATTTTGGGGGCATTGGTAAACCGACACCGCTTCCTACCTACTGGCCAAATTTGGTTGAGATCCCGTGGCTAGACTTTCATCTATGCTTACGAAATAAAAAATAAATCACGGCGGCCATAGATAGTGTAACTGTAAACGAAAGAAAGGAAGTAATAGGACAGGGCATGGTCTCCATTATGTATACTGTACACGGCTCGCATTATTTTGTAAATAGCGCTCAACATCCTGATTTACCTGGTCAATGTGCAATTGTGCATACATCATAAAGGCATGTATCCTACAATCGCAATTAAAAGCATTTGTTGAAGACGCATTTTTAAACCGTAACGGTAACTTGCTGCGTTAGAACTGCACTTCCATATGTCAGTTATTCGAATTCACACATATTGCCTATTAATACAGAACTGCAGTATACAATTTTCAGAACTGCACCGTTCGTGTGGAACTACGCGGTAAAATAATCGACGCTTGACGTTCAAACAAGTTTAACACGCAACAATGTCAGAAGTCAGAGCTCAACGAATCGGCAGGTGCGTGTCACGTGACCGGAAACGGGAGTCTATTCGGTCACATTTTGGTGATGGAGGTGCGCCCCATGCGTTCGGCGTAGTCGCGTTCACGGTAGGCGATGCTCATCGTAGCGTTCTGCTGGAGGTCCTCTCGACGCAGTGGTGAGTTCATTGACTCGTCCGGTTCATGGTCTTTGTCGCTAGTAAGTAAGTAAGTAAGTAAGTAAATAAGTTTATTTTTCAGAAAGCTAAAAATAGCAGCGATCCCGATCCTGCAGACTAGCGATCTCGCTTTTATGCCTCCTTGGAATTCCATGGGGAAAAACATGGGAAATTTTCCATGCAGACAGCACGTGCGATTCAGTGTGAAATACTCCATGGCATTTTCATGCCACGTGTGAAATACCATGAAGTCTCCATGCAGTTTTCACGTTTTTACCACATGGCATGAAAATTTCATGGAGAATTTCGCGTGGATTCTCATGGATTATAAAAATGAAACCTGTTTGCAGGGAAAATCCACGGAGTGGGCCTATTTCACATGAAATGCCACAGTCTCCTAGGAGTTTTCGTGTTTTTGCCCACGTGGCATGAAAATTTCATGGGGTATTTCACACTGAATCACAGGGAGTCGCCATGGAAAATTTCACGATTTTTTCCCCACGGAATTCCATGGTGTATAAAACCGGGACCGCCATTCTGCAGGATCGCCAAAATAGTTCGATTTCACAAGACAACTGACCAATAGCATATAGCAAGGTTCAGTAGCAAAACCGCGGCCGTTTTACACCGTTAAAAGGCAAGTAAGTAAAATTTCCAATAGCCTTAGTCTAGCGTGTACGACAATATAGCCTTCTGGTGACTACTACGCTTATTAATGAGCTCCCTAGGACGTGCATATTTGAGCAAACAACAATGAAGGATTTAACACATGAGTTTTAAACATTTTCCGGGGGTGATACCCGGACCCCCACAGCGGGAGGGTGCGACCCCCTCCCGCACCTATTCTCAGCCCGGCCTGTGGCCGGGCGCAGAACACAAGCGCCCCGGTGTTGGGACCCAAACCTTGGTCCCCGGGTCCCCCTCAACTTTTCAGCCGCGGTTATAAATTGACAATAAATCTCATGGTAACCGTAGGAAGAGCTAGAAAACGTAGGCAGTCGTATCGACATGCAGACCCACGGTGACAGCAGCAGCACATGGCCGTAGCAGCACGCGTCACTAGCAACCGTGCGACCGTAACGGTTTTCGTAACCGTGTGACCTTGACCTTTTGACCTCTGGGTCAATGCATGCCGAGCGACTACTATAGACTATACGTGTACCACGTTTGGTGTTGATAGCTCAAGCCGTTTCACTTTTAGAGCGCGGACAAGCAAACGAACAGACCGACAAACAGACAGACGCGACTGAACCTCTACTCACGCCGGCGGCTATACAGCCGGCGCGGATAATAAAGAGCATTCCCTTTAACGTGGCCCTGACTGACCACAGTACACATACAGAGTAACGTGAGCTGGTGAACTTACTGTAGGGTTGGAGCATGCACTTGCACCTCTGGCAGTGTTTTCGGAACGAACGCATTGATGTCAATTCGCACTGGCAACATACCTGTACGTTCACTGTTCTACACCACAGACATCATGAATATTAATCACACGCTCACACGGGCCTAAAGACTCGTCCACACAGCACAAACGGAGCTAAATTTAGCTGAACTGAACTGGAATCTATCGTTATCTTGATTTTTACTGCAGAAAATAAAAGAAAGGAGTATGAATATCTACTTTCACTTTCAACTTCAAGTTGATGTGTTACGTAATACGTACCCAATCATAATCACCGAGATTTTTCATTTTGTCGGCGCTATTGAATAATTTTTACCGAGCGACGCTATGCTAGCGCGGTATATGCTGTTGGCCTGTGTCGGGGTCGATAAATTGAATAGTGAGCAACTTTATCGGATGCGCTGGTCGCGCCATCTGGTGAGTGTTCACGGGGTTAAGCCGGTGCGGTTATCAATCGCTGTGCGCCGTGTGTGGCCCCAATTTAGCCGAGCTTAACCCTTCTGTATATAGCCTAGTGCCGCCTGCCGCCCTGCGCGGCGGATGTTACTGTAGATTGCGCGTTATGTCGTCAATGAATAAACAAACATTATTATTATTATTATTATTATTATTTATTATTATTATTATTATTATTATTATTATTATTAAAACGTACTTATTTAAGTGACACTGTCACGCAGAACGCTGCAGGGGCACTTTACACAGTCAATAAGGTAC
>Ga0209780_1003688_pt1 | contig 11536 bp, 4 predicted proteins | sample WorMetexBAHAMAS2_FD_187384 | JGI IMG/M metagenome (GOLD analysis project Ga0209780, IMG submission 187384) | Marine gutless worms symbiont microbial communities from Max Planck institute for Marine Microbiology, Germany - Inanidrilus exumae... | ecosystem: Host-associated > Annelida > Digestive...
AATTAATGTTTCGTAAAATTACTTTAATAAATGAGTTAGCTATTACCTGCTCTCCCTTTGGGCGAGCGGATATTAGCTAGAATTGTAATAATGCTGCAGTAGAAATAGTCGTATGAAACTTATAATCGATTATTGTAATCTTATTTTTACTATTTTGCATGTGTTTGATTATGATTCGTGATTTGTAAGTCACCACAGTTTGAATCGGATGAAGCTTTCTGGCAAAGTTCAGATGCATCGGCAAAACGCATTAATGCGTTTGATGATTCTGTAGTAAGTATATAGATACACTTTTATTGAGATGCTAGTTGTTACTGTACTATGAACTTAAATATACACTATTGTAATTTGTAACAGCTGTTTTCGTGGGAAATGAGCCTTGCTTTCTCCTGTTTCAAAGGAAAAACTATAGGAAAGGTTAATGCTACATTTACCATATGATGTGCTATATCTCAGAAACGGTGCAAGATAGATACTTAGTTACTACAGAAGGCTAATGAGAACTTGTATGAGCTCTGTCGAATGGTGCTATTTCCAAGACCTTGAATGACTCCTAACTACACAAAACCACCACCTTTTGTATTGCTTTTCATACCTTTGTAACTGGTGGAGTTCAAGACCTCAAATTTTGTAGGTAGGTTGAACATAGTAAGTCCTAGTCTATGGATGACAAACCACCCCTGAAAGGGGCGTGGTTACTGTCACATGACCCATTTTTGACGATTTGGGACCCAATCGTATCTTTGGAATTGCACTTCAAGTTTGGTGTGCAGACTGATACTGATAAGTATAGTGCAAAGTGCATGCATGGTAGATAATCCCCGATGGGGATACGTTCTGGTTCACGTTACTTCCTTAAATTTTGGAAAATAACTGACAGTATTTGGGAAACAATACAAGATAGAGACAGTTACAATGGAAGACTAACAGAAAATCGTGTCTTAATAAATGGTTCCAATACCAATGACCCAGAGTGATCTTGAAGGTCTTTCATTGTTGTTTGAAACCTTTCTAATTCCCGTACCTTTGGAAATATAGCATGTATTAACTATGATGTGTGTACACATGAATTGGAAAGCGTCCATCGTCTGTAATTTCAATTGTCTTATCGAAACTACTGGACTTTTCAAGGTCACGGCTTGACAGTCACTTCCCTGTAAGTGTGGTAGTATCTCTGAAACAGTGCAATATAGAGACCTTATTACTGCAGTGGTAGGAAGTGATCGCCTATGGAGTGAGCCTTGAGTGAACTTCAAGGTCATTCATTTGTTGGATGCTATTACAAGTGCAATTTTTTGTACAATTGTGCAGCAGCTGACCAGATTTCAGCTGATACAGCACGTTGCGGGGATCCTCTGTGATAGCTGAGCTTCCTGTTCTTTACAGGCACCACCCACCAGATCATCAGATGTCCATCGTCTTGCCCAGGATGTATTGTCAAAGCACAGAAGGGAACAAAAGTGTACTTAAGAGCACTGCATAATGTGAGAATATGATTCACCTGTTTGTCTGTTGTACATTTTTGCATATGATTGATAGTATATTCTGCCGATAATAATATCAGTATAAGGCAGGCATTGCATACTTTTGTGTGCAGTGCTTAGTAGTGACTACAGTAATGTGAGCAAAGGGTTGAGGTCACAGCTACAGGAGGTCTAGTGGAATGGCCAGCCAGATGAACAACATGTCGTAGTTGTCATAGTGCATCTTATGTAGACAGTTATATACACTCACCCTAGACAGACTTGAAATAATGGTTACTCCTCAAGTTGTGCTGCAGAGTTAACCAGAATACGTGCACTGCATGAACAGAGTTAAACATTTTCAATGAATTTTTTTGCATAAAACATGTAGATAGTTTTGTGAAGTGTGTTGCTGAATAAATATTGTTCATTTAATATATGCTGTCTTAATCTGCTTCTAGGACCTTCGTGCTGCCAGAAATATTCTTACTGGCAGTTTGCAGAAAATTGACTATGATTCAGATGGTGATGATACCATAAACTGGGATGGTAGTTCAACAGCAACATCGAAAATCGGTGTGTGTGTGCATTTTTTGACATTACTTCTTTACTTGCACGTTATGAATATTTGTTTAGAACTCTAGATCATGGTACTGACTACTATAATAACATTGCGCACAAAATTTTACATGCTTAAATAGTAAATAGTGTACTTTGGCAATGCTGAATCATTAAGTTGAGCATTTAATGCTGTAACGTAATGCAGAGTTCATGCAGCTGTTGTTAAGACCAGAAATTCACAATTTTTTGATCTGCTGCTGCCTGATTTTTACTTTTGCACACAGCTTATAAATATTACTGCATTTGACATGGTCCGCGTTTTTACCTTGCGATGCCGTGATAGTGTGGTGTGTGCTGTGGCCTGGTGTCCATCCATCACAAGTCAGCATTCTCTCAAAATGGCTGAACTTAGGATCTTCCAAGCAGTGCCCAGGGTTTTGTGATGCCAAAGATATTTGTGATGCCAAGATTTCTGGGAAACTCGAATGGTATCACCACCAATGGGGCTCAAAATGCAGGTTGGGTATGTTAACATAGGTGATTTTCGTCCAGTATCTTGTTATATTTCAGAAATGGTGCAAGATATGCGACAGTTAGTATGGAAGACTGATAGGAACTTGTTTGCACTGTCAAATGGATCTATTTCCGATGACCTTGAATGACCTCTAACTACCCAGAAACACTACATTTTTAAGAGAGTCTGGTCTAGTGAGTGATTTTGCAACATTCTCTCTATGGACACAAATGGAAAATGCTGATTCATCTTGAAAAAGGCCATTCAGTTGTAATGTGTGTGTTAATGTATGTCTTCTGTCAAGAAAGAGCAAATTCTTAGATATGCATTACAATGCGATTGTTATCTTACTTGACAGCATTCAAATCAGCACGGTATCGACCTTCTACCCAGTCGAGTGACAGTGTTGGTCCTTTACAGAAGAACGTCAGCACTCCTGCAGGTGTTATTCCAAGATTTTTACCGACCACTTAAGTAGTCCACGTATAGCAGTAAGTCAGCTGTGTGTTTGTGTTCCAGACAGTAACTTGTGACCATTTGAATTTTTTGAAAACCTGTTTGTGTTTGCTAGCAGGTTTGTGAAATTATCTGCCCAAAAATCTAGTCAAGAAGATGTGTTACATTACATTACATATATGTATTTTCTGCCTGCCCACGTGCCCAGCGGCCGGCAGCATTACAGATGACAAAAGACGATAACGACAGATGCCAGCGAGCAAAACGATACTGGCCCATTAGGTGGGCCAGTAATAAAAACTATTAAATAAAACCTAAATAAAAACAACTTAAAACATAAGTGAAAATAATAGGTTTTTTTGAATGATCTCAGATCATCGGCAGCATGGATTGTTCAAGCAGACTGTTCCAGTGCGAAGGGCCACTGACTGCGAATGCTTGTTCGTCAGACTTGGTGTTCATGTGCGGTATACTGTAGTCAGTGCCATTAGATGAACGGAGCCGTTGACAAAAAGGAATTGTTGCTGACAGGTGATAGGATCTGACTTATGTACGAAGGACAGCAGTGCATGTTGGCAAGATACCCAACCAGGGATATCTTGAACTTGATACTGTAGATGATGGAGAGCCAGTGCAACTGCTTCAATGCTGGCCTGGCGTGGTCCCAAGGAGATAGCCCCAAGAAGTTTACGGACGTTTCTTGTCATGATGCCTCTACGCTGGAACGTTTGCTCACCATGTCCGGCGCTAAGTCACTTACCTGCTCTCTGCCACCATAGCAGTTACACAGAGGACCCGACGCCGCATTTCATTATCAAAACACTGGAGTTTACTACTGCCAGATTAGAAATGAACATGACCAAAGACGGTCATTGGCATAAACTGCAACAAAGTGAGAGGCACTACTAACAAAACCTGGAGAAGTAGGGCCTATATGACGCAGCGCAGATGAATCAATCACAGTACAACTAGTACGTTAGATGCACCTCGGGATTACGTCCAAGGATGTTTCATCTGCTTGCTAGAATATTTCTAGTAAGTGATACTGATTTACTGAATACTCTATTTGTATTCTGTTTGGACCAAATAGTGGGCCGAATAATGTATTTGTATTTGGACAAATAATATTGTCAAAAGTGTAAAAGTGTACCGAAGAAACGGCAGTATGCAGTGATAGCAAGTAAACAAACGCACGACTGTTCCTGTCCGCTAGCGCCACGGAAGTCTTTTGACATTCTGGCGCTTTACAAATCGGATTATTATAACAAGACAATCAATCAGTTCCATGAACAGCCATCTTAGCAGCATCCAACGACATACCACAAAGGCACATGCAGTCATGTGATGCAGAAATTAATGCATCGACAGTACTGCTGTGTTGGCAGCTTATCCATGAAGAAGTACACCCTCCTTAAGTTCCTCACTGCCTGTCATGCTGAGTTGCTGTCTGCAGCTGAGTAGTGGACCATAGTGTGATGTTCCCACTCTCTGCCTGCTTGCAGCATTCCCCTAGATACACAGCATCTGGACCTGGCCGCTGCAGTCTTAGTCTGCACTCTGGCCATAGCACTGCACAGATGGCCCAGAGCATCAAATACAATCACCTGCTAATGTGAGAATGTGGCCAGATTTTCAATTACTTAGTGCAGCTGTCGGACATTACCAATGACCGGCATACCAAGTGAACATCTTCTTAGCTAAGTTGGCTGAAGTGGTGACATTTGATCTGATTAGTGAACATGTCTGTTGGCTGAAAACCTTGGCTGCTTAGTTTTTGCTAAAGATGGCTTTGTATAACCTCCAGTGTCGTTTGCGATAATGATGACAGTGAACTTGAATGAATCTATATTGTTTACGAAAATGACAGCATCACATAACAGTTGGTATTTGTATTTTATTTGTATTTGGCCAAGTAGTAGTTGGATTGAGTTGAGGTTTTACACCCCACTCAACATGGAATAGGTCATTTTGAAGATGTTCTTCTCAACAGCCATTTTTTGGTTTACTATTGAAGAAACTAAAACCAAATAGTACTTTCCCTCTATACAGTGCAGCCGTGATTTTTAGTGTGTTGTGTTGTGATATAGTGGAGAGAGAGAAGTCAAGCACAGAAACGCCAAGTTTAGAACAGTTTCATTCACCTAGCATTGATGATGGTATGTATGTTGGTAGCCACATCTGCTATTATTGCTGGCATTTGGTAAAATGCAAGGATGCGGGTGTGGCAATGGGTAAAATGTGGGATACAAGTGTGGGGCTGAAGAGTGTGGGGAGGTGGGTAACTATAGAGTTAGTAAGGTTAGGGTTAGGGTTAGTAGAGCTAGCATTAGTGTCAGCAACAGTGATTAGTGCTTGGATTAACCCCCGCACTTTTACCCCACAATTTACCCATTGTCACACCCGCATCCCTGCATTTTATCCATAACCAATTAACCATTATTGCTTCTGTTTTTATGTCCATTTTTAGGTGAACCGCAATCGATTTTCTTCGTCCACCTGTTCTGAAAGAGAATCTTTGGCATAAGTGGCAGAGGTTTTACTTGGAGACTGGATGCCAGCCAACACTGTTAGAACACTGAAGGAAACACAGAGCACTGACCCCAGCCTTATCCTTTGTTTGACCACCGCCGGACTCCTGACAGAAGGGGTGTGGCTTACTTTATGCTGGTTCTCTGTAACCAATAACATAATAATGCAATGTATGCCATGTGAGAGAAGTTTAGCATGTAGGTAGAGGTCGATGAGTGATGCATAAGGGTAACGGTATGCAGTATGACCCGATCCAAGGTCAGGGTCAATGTCCTGAGCCCTTCAAAGTTGGAAATCCTTCCATTTTTAAAAGCTATCTCCTCCGCCATTTACAATGGGAGCTGGCAACTGACCACTGATTCTTAAACTAGGGCACAATATCTAAATTTGGATAGGCCGGATGTTTGATATTTGTCCTAGTTTTTGTGTCACGTGACTTTGAACTTTGCAGAAACGTCAGTTGCGAAGAGTCAACTGTCAGTCTCACACAGGGCTAATTTATTCGTTCATTGCATTAGTTGAGTTGAATTGTATTCAAGCAGTACAAGCATCTTGTGTTGCGTGCGATGCATTTGGCTGGAAGTGGCCCGTAATGTGGGCAGTCAGCATAATTGAAGTTTCTGGCGGCCACTGCTGGATTTGATTTGGCCTACATTATACATAGCTGCACTGGTTCTGTCAGGAGTTGATAGGCTTGACTGCTGGTGGGAACACGTAGCTGCATTCCCGGCAACTGCTAACATGGCCAGGTGGTTTCTGTCCATTGTAATCTGACTGGCAAGATATATGGCATGCGGCAGAGCACTTCCGTTTTATATAGTATCATGATATTTTGTTTAATGTTGTGCAGCATCCATCGTTTTCTTAAATTGCTGTATCCTGCCATCACTACTAATTACATTGTGATATGTCATAAGTTTTGTGTATGATGTGCACTGGAATTGTTTGGTGCTTTCTTGATTCAGATTGTAAGTCTGAGCAGTTCTGTACATGTGTTTGCATTGGGAGTTGTGCATATTATGCAAAGTTGTAGGCTCGTCTGCAAGGCGTCAGCCAACTGTTGCTGAGATGTCTAAACTTGAAACTGAAATAAATTTCCTTAAACGGTCATTAGATGTGGGTAAATCTAACTTTTTTTACATTTTACTTTCAGATACTATATTTGATCATTGGCAGTTTAATCATATTAGTACAATGTGTACAGCGAAATGTGAGTCCGTAAACATTTTGCAATAACAGCCACAAACCTGCACAAAATTAAATAACATTTTATGCAGCCTTATTGGGAGTGGAAGGGCAGGTCTGGTACCGAGGGTGGGAGGTCCCCTATATGCTTCTTTTAGGTTTTACCTGAGAGAAACGTTCCAAAGCAAGACCAACACAGAAAAGATATTATACAACGAGAGTCATTAGGCTCTGATGTGTTATATGAACTGAAGAACAGAAATTACACGAGATATCACAGTGAACTGATAGGTCTTTTGGTGGTTAGTTAATTTCCACCCTTGTCGTAGGCGCTAGCATAATAATTTAAACGAACCTTTTCTATTCCTTTCCATTTTGGATCGTCGCTGAACAAAAAGGCAACGAGGTCGGGAGGTTACTGTATCATTGGTCATCCATAACCTGGCAGAACTAAATCTCCACCCAAGACCTTGTCCCCGATATAGCCTATTTTTGTGCTGAAATGAGATGTTAGTCACCCAACCAACCAGCTCTTACGCAGCCTTACGCCTCTTTTAAACAACATGGCATGGATTCGATTTCTTAGAAATCAGCCTTATTGTTACTGAAATGTCAGTTTTTAAATAACACTACCCAACAGTTACAGTTCCTGACAGTGTCATATTGAACAGTAGTGCAGATGTGCAAATTACAAAGTCTGCTGCACCTGACAGACCTGCACAATGCAGTGCCTCATGCCCACCATGTTGTACACATATGTCGGCAGTCAGTGTGATAAACTGGTGACGGACACCATCTTCAGTTTACCACACTGACTGTCCAAATAAGTTGACAGCACCTGAGATGATCTGCCGTGCCAGAGATATGGTTGGTGTCCACCAAAATTTAAATGGTTCACGTGACATCACCATGCCCCTTTCAGGGATGGTTTGCCCTCTGTGGGCTAGCACTTTCTACCATCAACCTACCTAACAAAGTCTCTATCACCACTCACTATGAAGATATGAAAGGCAATACAAAATGTCAGAATGGGGTGATTTGAGGTAGTTAGGGTCACTCAAGGTCACTGAAAATAGCACCAGTCGATAGAGCACATCTATTAGTGTTCCATAGTAACTATATCCCTATCTCACACTGTTTCTGAGGTATAGCGCGATAATGGTTGAAAATCATCGTTTGAACCTATTGCATCTGTATTTGACGACTTGTTTGGGGCGATCCTGTTGGAATTTTGCATAGATTTTGGCATCAGAAAACTAAGTCCCTGGACTATTTGGTGGCGTTGTTTGCATGATCCTGCATTTAGCCATTTTCATACCATGCCGGCTTGTGATACGACAACAGCAAGTACCACGTCATGCGGGTAAAAATTGTCCCTCTTTCGCACATTGTATATAAGTGTGTATTCCTGGCAGTTCTGCTGACTAAGTGCAACTAGTCTAATGTAGTTATTAGCATGCATACTGCATAGTGGGTACCAGCCCGGCATTCCGAAGGTCTGCTATTTCGACGCTTTCAAGGGGTTAGGGTTAGCAGGTGTTAGGGTTTAGGCTGAGATTTAGAGTTATGGTCAGTAGGGTTTGGGGTCAGGGACTGGAGCATTAGAATAGTGGCCCTTTGGAATAGTGGACTGGAATCGCATAGTGCAGTGATGTCGATTGCCAGGTTTGTAGTCTGCAGACCAATTCTTGTCGGTTTTGTATAGTAGAGGTTTCATGGAAGAAAGACGAGGCCAGTGACTGGAGTAAGTCAGAAATTAAGACATTTTAGACAAAAACTGAGAGTAGTGATGGTGGCACCGTGGAGCAAATATCTACTTGCAGTATATTGTTTTGACAGGCATCAAAACGAGAGAATCTGAAGAAAGTTCCAACACGTGACACAGTTCGGAAGATTTTGCTGGGGCAGGTACAGGCACTACATTACTTATTTATCTCAGAAGCCGCCTAGTTAGCAGTCTGTCATATTTATACTGTCGTTCATTTCTACATTGATTTAAATATGATAAAATTACTGTTTATTGTTCGGGTATCGACGTCACAGAGGCAAGGTAAAGGGAGCAACGTTCCTTCATCATGAGTGAATGAATGAATGAATGTTTTTCTTGGTTGGCATTGGAAGGGCATCGGGCTACACAGAAATTATGCACCAGACACCCCTTAGTATTAAAGAGGGAACTGTTGAACTCCATTTGACACGGAAAATGGCTATTAAGCTGGTAACTGTGTGTGTGTGTGTTGTATAGCCATATTCTTTAGAAAAATACAAGTCAAAGGAAGACAAACTGCAGCTGCTGGATGATGCCATTAGCTCACATGATGGCAATGCCATTATCATTGTAAGTGGCTGCTGCTGCTTCTGTGGCTGTTAATGATATAGTCGGCCACATAGACTAAGTGTCTTTACCACACTTTTGCTCCATGATGCTGCAAGTTAGTGTCCACTTCAGCTCACGTATGTATTTTTTAAGCTTTGTTGTCTCAACACTGAAATGGCTTACGAACAGTGTTTTTTCCGTCAACGACGACTAAAACGATGACGAAAACATTTTGAATTATCGTCGATGAGACTAAAACTAATACGAAAATGAAGACAAAAGACGAGAACGATATAAAAATCAACAGTATTTTAGTCCTGACGACATTGACGATAATATCTAAAGCAACGTTTGGCACTTCACGCTAGCGTCCCTCTGGTGAATAATGAGTGTATTTATGCACATAAATCCGCATTATATCTGTTTTGATTGTCGTTATTGTTATTCCTCCACCGTACACGTTTCACTGTAAACAAAGCAAGGGAAGTGTAACCAGAAAATTCGATCGTAATTCAAAATCAGACATTACTTATTACTCGCAGCTTATTTGCACCTGACATAATACATTAAGAAGCGTGTCCATGAATAGTTGTGATGTCTGAAACAAGACAACGACTAAAATATGAATGACATATTTTTGTCGACTAAAACTAAAACTATGACTAAAATTAACCATCTCGACTAAAATAAAATAAAAATGATAGCAAATATTAGTCAACAGTATAAAAACTATGACTAAAATGAAATGGCTGACTAAAAAAACACTGCTTACGATGTTGGAATTTTAATGACTCATATTAATCGATTTCAGTGCAGTAAATTTTGTGCATCGGAAGTGCAGTGCTGCATTTCAGTTGTGTTTAGGTCACGAAGTTATAAGTTGTTGTGTTGATACTGTTACGTTGGCTGTTACAAATGTTGCACTAGGCCGTACTGTTTCTACGTGATACACTCAAACCGACAATATTCAACATAGAGTTACAGTGCCGTCCACGAGCCACCGAGCACTACGTCAACTACCTGAAGCAGCATTGTGAAACTGACAAGTTAATGGATATACTTGGGTTTGTTGTAGCTGTATTCTTGATACCAACTATCTTTTAACAGCCTTGTAAGTAAGTAAGTTTCTTCATGTCGTACCATATGACAGTGCTAGAGTTCAAAAATACATGGCCTAAATACATGACATAAAACATTATATACACTCAGTTAGCACACATAGGAAACAAATACAATGATGCATTGTGGAAGAAAAAACAAACCAATTATAATAATCAATGAATTCTGTGACTAAGAAGAATACATTAAAACAACAATAACGTGAAAGCTAACAGCTTTAGTTACCGACGGGGTGATTTGTTTTAATTTTGGTTGGTAGCGGATCAAAGCATGATGTGTAAATGATCGGTATGTGGTGGTACGTGTCCTCGGAACTGGTAGAAGGTGGGCTGATCGGAGTCATCCTATAATAGCAGCGTCACGAGTTGATGGTAATAGATCGAATACTGGGTTTTCGGGATCATTCAGTATCTTTCTAAAGACTTTGAGACGAGCATGTAGAGATGAGATGTTAGCGTTTGCCATTACAATGTGATAACAGTGACCTCAAAGTGATTCCAGGTGAACCTGTGTTAGCTGGTCCTTGGTTTTGTTGTTTGAAGATAACTTGTCCAGTAGTGGTGAGCAAGAGCACTGTATAAAACTGCAAGTGTTGAATTTTGACTGTCTACTTAGCAATGTGGCAGGACTGCCAGTGACGGCTTGATGAGCTGTGTTTAAGTCTGGATTTATGAGATTGAGGGACAGGAAAGACTAGTGGGGATGGACGAGGGTGGGAGGTGAATGGGAAAATAGATTCATGGGCAAGAAGGGGAGAGAGTGCTAATCTGTTGGCTAGCTGCTGATCTCTGACCTTTTGTCTTCAAGACTATTTCATGAGTTACATGACATGATATGGCAACGTTTTGTAGTAATAATAATAATAATACACACATTTCTATACATCCATAAAGTCGTAACTTCAGAGAGTTGGGAGTTTTTTGTTTTGAATTAGCAGCATGTACAAGACATAGAGACTGCAAGGTAATGTGGTTTCCCAAAAGGAGAGCCGCTGATCACGCCATTGATTAGTGATGGTGATATTCTATAGTGGAGTGGATGACTTTATATTACTCATGATGGCATGCTGTTGTCAGTAAATGAATGACAATTATTTTCATCTAAAAGTGCGTAGTTAACTTTTCAAAACTTTTTTCCATATTGATTTCTTAGTATAGCCTCTCTTTAGATGCATTTTGACTGCAAACTTGTATATGCGAAAAGATACTGACAAATGTCTGGTTTCATGTCTGTGGAGTGCACACGGTGGTATTTTGTGTTGTTCAACTGTAGAATGCTTGGACGAAGTGAAGAAGCAGCTGTAAGTGATGTTCTGTTGGGTAACTTGGCATTGTATAATGTATATTTCCATTAATGTTTCAACAGATTTGCTTATTACTGATCATATTACTG
>Ga0209780_1003689_pt1 | contig 11536 bp, 7 predicted proteins | sample WorMetexBAHAMAS2_FD_187384 | JGI IMG/M metagenome (GOLD analysis project Ga0209780, IMG submission 187384) | Marine gutless worms symbiont microbial communities from Max Planck institute for Marine Microbiology, Germany - Inanidrilus exumae... | ecosystem: Host-associated > Annelida > Digestive...
TCATTCCTCTATCTAACGGTCCATAGATGGATCGCGGGCGACGTCCCCATCTATCTAAAATTTGCGCTCAAAGTGACCCACACCCGTCAGAAAACGCCGATTTCGACAGATTTCGCTTAATACTGTCGCAGCCGTGAGAGCTAGAGAAAAAAGTTAAATCATTGCTGATAGGAAGTCGACAATGCGCTTTCCATCGAGCCATGGATGAACCCTGTGCGCTACTTCAAAGTCCCCCAAAAGGTGGCTCAAAACGAGATTTTTTCTACATTTTGCGTTGCCTTTCATATCGTCGTTGCAGGTAAAAGTAGTCATTTCAAATTTGGTATGTGGATTGAACATAGTCAGTCCCAGCCTATGGATGACAAACCGTCCCTGAAATGGGCGTGGCCACGTCACGTGACCCATTTTAAATTTTTAGTCCCCTTAAGATATCTCTGGAACGGCTTAAGTAAGCTAGAGACATCAAATTTGGTGTAGGCCTACATGTCGATCATAGCACGTCCCAGCCTACGGACGACAAATTGTCCCTTAAAGGGGCGTTGTCACTGTCACGTGACCTTTTTATTTTTTTGGAAAATAAGCGATAATATCTCGAAAACGGTGCAAGATAGCCTCATAGTTTCTACTAAATTCCTATAGGAAGTCGTATGCGCTCTATCGAATGGTGATGTTGCCGATGACCTTGGGTGACCCTTAACCACCTTAAACCACCTCAATATCTTCATTTTGCGTTGCATTATGCATCTTCGTAATTGGTGATTGTAAGGATTCCAAATCTGATGTACAGGTTAAATGTGCTAGTCTCAGTCTACGGACGACAAACCGTCCGTGATAGGAGCGTGGTCAGGTCATGTGACCCATTAACAATTTTTGGGGCTCCAATCATATCACTGGAACGGCTGAACCTAAAGTCGTCAAATTTTGTACACCTGCAGGTAGGCTATATCAATTCTAGCAATAGGATGACATATCACCAACAAAAGGGGCTTGATTATGGTCACGTGACTGTTTTAAAATTTTGCCGTTTGTCATGATGCAGCGCATCGCGCGGGTTTGTCAGCGGCAGTTGAGCTAATTGTTGACTTTCTGGTACTCTGGCGCTGAGGGTTGAGAGCCAGAGTGCCAGAAAGTCAAGACTAAAAATGGTTGGTTAGCCAGCCTTGCGTCGAAACCCTGAATTAGTGTAGCTATTTTGGAATCACTGAGCTAAAATGGGATGAGATCCGTTGTTCGAATCCATAGTCAGCTTGTAGTCGAACACGCTGATTGACTGGGAACGTTGCAAAAGTAAATCTACTGCGAAAACTTATTCATTTCTTTCGGCGCAGAAATATCAGAACACACCGTTGTAGGTTCTACAGCACTCTGTCATGATAAACGCTAATGAGATTTGTAATCAAAATAATTTCGACACCCTGGCGATCGAGGTACGAGGACATTACAGGGGATTTGGACAACGTTAAATGTTAGGAACTCAAGTAATAATATAGTGATTAAAGAAATATAATCTTGGCTGCGACCTCTCCGTTCATCCAACCAAGGTGGCAGACAAGAGCATATTTCTGTAATTACTAATAGTTTTGTGACAATTTTGCATTCATCGTCAAATATTCAAATATAGCCTAAACAGCACGCACAGTAAGTTCTTGGCTCTCTCTCATACGTTTACGACCGACTATTTTTGCATGGGTGTATTATGCACGACGTCCTATTATTTTCCACTTTAATTCTTGGCTCAGTTTTCAGCGACTACGTTGTCTTTTGCGGGAATAAGCTTATATCCGAACAATCAGACCTTCTGTCTTCCTTGTGCCGAGATGACAACGTTAAACTGATAAACTCCGTCCGCTGGAGCCGCGAACTTGCCGGTGTCGCGGTCGTAGGCGCTGCCGACGTTGGTGACGACGCTATCAAACAACACGTCAGTGTTGTCGACGACTGGACCCATGTTCTCAGACAGACCGACAAAGAACGCTGCACTGCGACGCGCACCAGACGTACCTTCATAGAAGCCAAACGAACAGATTACCAGAAACTGAAACAAACTGTTGTCAATCTAATAAGTTCCAAATTGTCAGCAAATGGGGTGTAGCGGTGTTTCGTAGCTGCTACCTACATATAGGCCTACTGTCCTTCCCATGAATTATGTACAGTGCTGTTGCAGTGATTGTCGTTTCGGACACTAAAATTATATAGAGTAAAGTGACGTCACAGTAATCCATAGCCAGGATACGATCTTCATGTTGTGGGGCATACTGCGCAAAGTTAACCGGTGAAGATTTTTCACGTTATTCAAATAAAACTGAATCAGTAGGTTTAAGAAAAGCTTAATGCTAGCGCCAGAAAGCGATATCAAACTAATACGACTTAAAGTGTTACGATACGATACGATACAGTAGATTTACATGGGCTCAAAAGCTGACGAGATGGCCAGCTTAATCTAGCGCACGGGCCAGAAACGAAAAAAGAATAGAAATGTTTACATTTCCTTGCCCACATCATGGCGGCCAGTACATGTGACATAGATGTAGCTGGAATGAATAAATTACATCATCCTATCGTTTGTTTCATTATACTTTGTTCCCGGTATGGGTGTGAAGTATTGCTATTAGCGTGTCTGTCTATTTATAAGCTTTGATTATAGTTCACCGGCGAACTGCAACGTAACGTAGGCCTAATTACCGATGCGTGCAAATCGATATATTGGAGTTATTCGCCACGTGGAACAGCCAATTCAATGTTTTAACAACATACAGGTTTGGCTATGGTTTGAACTCTCCTGAGATCGATATATTGGAGTTATTCGCCACGTGGAACAGCCAATTCAATGTTTTAACAACATACATGTTTGGCTATGGTTTGAACTCTCCTGAGATATTTCCAGTTTATCACGTCGATACACGTACGGCCCATCTCTAGACCAGAATTCGGGCCAGCACAATGCATGACTGCATGTGAACAATCAACTAATTTACGAATGGGACCGGACGGCAGCAGTACGACGCAGTCTATGCCCGGCGGATGTCTGGATGACGTGTGTGCAATTACAGAAGTGAAGGAGTCAAACTTCAGAGCCATCGAGCGGCAATCAGGCGTTATTGGCACACGTCGATATTCAATCTGCGCTGAATCTAATCAATCAACGTCACCAGCGCCGTCTAGCGAGCGTAATCCGCAATTTTCACACATAAGCCTGTCGTTATGCTGGTTGGATTCAACGTGGTATCAACGTGGTATCATTACAACATGTCAGCGAGAGAGCACCGTCACTCGAACACGCCTGCCAGAATTCCGCTACGTTAGCACATCACGGTACAATTTCCCCCAAAAGCTTCAAAGTGACTTGGGTTTATTACTTTGACCCAGTAGGGGTACAAAGTATTGTGATTAATGTGTATGTTTGTTTGTTTGCCTGTTTGTTTGTCGACTCGCACATTAAACAAGAAGCCCCGCTAAGGCAGACGGACCGTGCGATGCGCTATGTCAGTTGAAATCTTGTCAACTGCTGCATAGCTGTACGAAAAATCACATTTGAAAGGTTTGCAGCAGGTTAGTGACGTTGAATGTGATTTAGTCATCGGAATTGCCTGTATTCGATAGGCGATATATCACTTCACAATATCTGGCCGGTTGAACGAACGCACGAACAAAGCAGTCTAAAATCATAATGCTTTCGCCCGTACTGTTGAGTGGCGAAAACATAAAAATGGCTAACCGAACAAAACTCAATGAACTAAAAAATGTGTGAACAGTACGGAATGGTATATCGCATGCGCCAGAGTGGCAGTGTTGGAATTTTACTTACTTAACTCTTAACGGTGTAAGCAAGTAGAAAGTAAGTAAAAACATTTATAAAGCGCCTTTAGTCACATAAATGAAACGGAGGCGCTGGAGTTTGGCGCTAGATGGTGTTGACAGCTGGTTGGAAAATATGTATTTTGAAGTGCCGCCGAAAAGGGTTAAATGTACCGGAAGAAAGGGTTGAATCAGGAAGGGAGTTCCAAATTATTGGGGCAGCTGAACGGAAAGAGCGAGAACCGAAAATGAGATTAGTATGAGGAACTTGTAAGAGGTTAGAGTAGGAAGACGACCTGGGAACACGGGAAGGGCGGTAAGGAATAAGAAGACGAGAGAGGTATGCTGGAGTTTCAGTATACATAGCCTTGAAAGACTAACAGAAGCAAGCTTGAATTTGATGCGCCATTGAGTTGCCAAGCAATGGAGTTCACGCGCAGTATGTCGACCGAGGACAGAATGTAACACATTTGGCTTTTGTTACAACTCTTGCTGCCGCGTTCTGGACCCTCTGTAAACAAGCAGTTTTTGATCGGTGAACCATAGACGCGTAGTTAGCGTATGGTCGATCCGACTGGAGACCAAGGCTATGGCTATGGCCGCGGTAGTAGGCTGATCAAACATACCGCGCATTTGAGGCAAGGCTCGAATTACACGAGTTTACTATACTTATACATAGGCCTCTCGAAGCATTGCTATATGCCGCTGTTAGATCACAAAATAACCAACCGGAATGTCCATCCGTTCCGCTGTCGCCTTTCTCTCCTTTCGCTCCAGGCGCACCTGGTGGTCCTCGCTGACCTCGTATCGGCAGTCGGACCACACCGGCCGTCGACGATCTTTGTCCGTCGCCTTTGCCGCTTCTGTCACAGTGGATCTCCAGCTCGCATGAGCCGTCGTCCCTCGCTCGTCGATGTCGACGCTCGTTCCGCGAAGACACGACTACATCAGCCGATGGCTTGTCGTTGTGATGAAGGCTCGTGGTGGAGTGCAGCAGGCCAAGGACGACGACACACGAGAACCACATCGCGTCACTGTTTTTCAGAAAAAAAAGTTCCTTCACTGTTCACACGGGATCATCATCATCATCATCATCATCATCATCATCATCATTTATTAGCTCAATAATACAATAGTGCAGCAAAGATGAACATGTTGCAACTGAGGACAGCGAGGTCTAATTTAAACACTGACAGCTGCCCTAAAATATAGAGTTGCAAAATAAAACAGCAACTCAACAAATAAAGTATTACAGACAAGAAAACTAGAAATGATACCTTGCGTTGCGGTGCGGTGCCTTGCGGGAAGCTGCAAAAAACAACGCAACATACAACATACGCACCGCAACGCGTCCAGTGTGAACGTACCTAAACATGTCACACACGGCAGTAATAGCTGCATTGCATCGTTAAACCGCCTGCACATCTAAAATAAAAAAATAAATGCCGCAATAAAATTAATGTTTGTTAACATTCACTTTATTGCGGCATTTATTTTATTTTACATGTGCGGACGGCATTTAGCACTGGCTTCCCTCACGTTGCGAGACAGTGGACGACTCTTGCGTTACCAGGCTAAAGGCCCATTCACATCGACTCGGCTGAACTGAGCTGTTCGCAGTTCAGTTCAATTCAGTCGCGGTGATGAGAACAGGCCTTCACCTTCAGCAACAGCCGCAATTACGGCTTGCAACATTTTGAACACTTTATTTTGGCGATAAACAATGGTTTAGTTTTATCGGTCATCAGTGCTCCATGACGGATTGTGCTTCTTGCGTTAAAGACTGAGGTTGCATATTCGGCACAGCGAAAAAAAACAACCCGTCCACCCCTCTTCCCCTTGCTGTACCGACTACGTCTAATGGATCAACTGCCAGTGTACTAATAACGCTGCAGGGATCCAGAGGGTTAGAAGAGCTTCCTCGAATGCAATGCAATACGTGCTATAGTGCAATGCGACTATGCGACTCAATGAATATTTCGTCTTTCATCCGGACTGGCGTTAATGGCTATGCAGTCGCCTGCGTTGACTAAGCTACCTATCTCACACGTTCTAGTCACTTAAACCATCGTCATCAATAGCTCTTTGCGGACTCTGAAGCACAAGAACGTAGAAATACGAACTAAGGAGCTCTCCACGACACTCAGACCGTCAACATTATGACATCGAGTGTCGTGTCACTCGTGAACGGGCGCTAAACGTCCCCGAAAAATGTGGGAGTTGGTTTCTTGTACGCCGCTTACAGCCCAGAGGAATGATTTTGAATTGATTCTAACGGTAAAAATGAAAAGTAGACATCCCGTAGAGGGCTATTTTGGTAGCGAGTTGCGGGCGATCTGTAATCATTGCGGATCTATGGCGGCGTGAAGTCGCAAGACGTTAAAATTAGTTGAGGAATTTTAGCTTTTTTTTGTAAAAACGACCACTTACGGTAAAATTTTCTAAACTCTGTTCCAAAAGTTTTTACCGCCTCACCGATCGACGTGTTGTGTTCAAATTTCGTGAAATTTTGCCGACGGGAATTCGGTGAAATCGTGCGTTATTTACTAGACAAAAAAAACAACATTTCGGCTACCTCTCAAACTGTCGCTATTGCGCGGATCGCGCCCAAAATCCTCCAGGGCCAGCCCCAACAATGTACTCAGAATGCATGCTTCAGATTTCATCCAAATAGCTTCACGTTCGGCGAAGTTATAGCCGAACGCGTGAACACCGCCAAATTGCCCCGTACAGGCCTAGAGTAAATCCAATTATTATTATTATTATCATGTTTAATCGTACATAAAGTACACAAATCAGACAATATTCGGCGGAAGCCTATCTTCCAACCGAATAACTGGAAGAAGCATGTCTCCTAATGCGCAGCGTGCTAGTCAGGTTGTACGATGGACCAACGGTGTCACAATTCGCAGCTACTCGAAGACGCTGACGATACAGCACGTGTTGTTCATTGTATAGTAATACAATGAACAACACGTGCTGCATCGGTTGTTGCCCGAACGTCGTAATACAAACTATAATCTTTATTAGATCATGAACGCACTCTGTCAGCAAATAGAGAAATAGGGGCCTACGATACTTTATACACCGACTGATCTTTAAAGATCTGCTTTAGTTTAGTTAGCACATCGTATTTTTATATCATTTATATTGTTAATATTAGTGTGTGAACTTTTTATATAGTCTACTCTATGCATTGTATTGTCTGTAGGCCTAATTAGTGGCGGTCTGACAACTTTACATTAAAGATATAATTGACTGACTTATTGATTGATTGGCACTCACAACAGTGCAAAAGAACCACACAGGCACTGTTTCTGGTGCCTACTGCCTCGTGACCTTGACCTTTGACCTTTTAACCTCAATACAAATGGGTTTCAAGGACTCATGGTGTAACATTTCTATGTTAAGTTTGGCGATCCTAGCTGCAGCGGGTTTTGAGATATCATGCGGAACAACAGACAGACAAACGCCGCCGAAAAACCCTACCCCGCGACTACCATCGGAGTGGGTAAATATTGTAATGATGAAATAATGATGATATTTGCAATTTTCCGTTCTTTTTTAATTTTTCACTGATGAGCAATATAGGCTGCGTTTCTCCTTTATTGATATTAGAACAGCAGTAATACTAAAATGTAATTTAATGCTGTAATCATAAACGACTATAGGCCGACCTGAATTATGTCGACGATACGTCCGCAAGATGGTGCTAGTAGAGAGATGTCTCTCATTCAGCAGCAACGGTGAACTAACAGAAAGAAAGAAACATTACCACTCGGTGTGTGCGAGTGCGAGTGATGATGCTACATGGTGCGCACTGCTCCGTGAATTAATGGTTGCGCGCTGTCGCTCGGCCGTTCGTTCATTCATCTCGGGTCTTCGTCTCCGGACGCGCGCAGCCAAGCGTAACAGATGAACGAACACGTACGTAATTGATCACGCGTCGCTGATTAACAACAATGAATCACGCTCAACGACCGTCATCGGCCCACGCAACAACAAGCAGCTCACAGCTTATCTAACGTGGTATAAGCCACAGTTCTACAACGGCAACAGATCAAAACTAGGCCTAGAAGGCTGTATTGCATTCAACGACACAATATAGTATTCGCCCGAAATGGCCCGCTATCCGTGCACAAGGTAAAGGTAAAGGTAAAGGTCGGTTTCTTATATAGCGCAGCTTACGCGATGACCGGACCAGCGCGCTTTACAATCTCGATTCTCGGAAGTGGCAGTTGATTGGCAAGAGCCAATGGTGCTGCAGCGCAAACTGCGGCCATCCAATTGCACGCGTTAACGTACAATTGGACCCGCGTTATGCAGCTAGCAAACACACCACCGCTCCAATCAACTGCACCAGGCCTTCACCCCGTAAGCATTCACCAGACGGCGCCACTCGTGCGATGAAGCAAACATCCGATTACAGCTTACTACTCAATTTATCGACCTCAAAAGGATGAAAGGCTGAGTCGACCTGCGTGACTGGTTACATACCGAAATAAAGTGCCACCTCTGGGAGTTGAACCCGGACACGTCACCCATCCCAGTACTAACCGGGCTCGACGTAGAGTAACTTCGTTGATACGACCAACGCTGTTACCACTACGCCACGCCGCCACAAGCTGTTTACTTCCTGCATTCGACGATGCCTAGTGGCACGTGTCTGCGAATGTCAGCGTTATCTGCCGCGTTACTTATTTTCAATTTCCAATTCAGTCTACTTTTCTTCCATATATCGGTTGCTAGGCAGCAACAGCACTGTGGCGTACTATACGCAATATCGGAAAACCCTACATCGGATGTTGCCAAAAATTGGGTAGGTACGTTTCCTGTACGAAACGTACACCCAAGGGGAAAGACTGAATTGATTCTAACGAATTTCCGGCAATTTGTAATCATTGCGGAGTTATGGCGACCTGAAGTCACCCGATCTGGAAATTTTGTGAGCAATTTTTGCGTTTTTTTGGAAAAAAGACCATTTACGGTAAATTGTCAAAATTCTGTTTCGAAAGTTTTCACCGCCTCATCCATCGACGTTGTTGCGTTCAAATGTAAAATATGTCCGATGGGAAATCAGTGATATCGTGCGTTATTTACCTGACCAAAAAAAACAAAATTAGCCCCGTACGGGACTGACGGTCGACTCTTCGCAACTGACGTTTCTGCCAAGTTCAGACACAAAAACTAGGACAAACAAAAAATCCATCCCGATCAAATTTAGACATTGTGCCCTAGTTTAAGCATCCGTTGTCAGTTGCCAGCTCCCATTGTAAATTGGCGAGGAGATAGCTTTTAATAATGGAAGGATTTCCAACTTTAAAGGGCTCGTGACCTTGACCTTGACCTTGGATCGGGTCATACTGCATACCATGATGCATCACTCATCGACCTCTATCTGCGTGCCAATTTTCATTAAATACGAAGAAACTTTTGTGGACGGCCCACGGACGGACGGACGGACGGAAATATGAGACCCACTTTGTTAGGTCGACTCAGAAAAGTCGACCTAAAAATCTCGGATGCGTCTCAAACTGTAGCTACTGTGCGGATCGCGCCTAAAATCTGCCAGGGTCAGCCCCCAACAATGTGCTCCAAATTTCATCTAAATCGATTCACTTTCGGCGGAGTTATAGCCGAACGCGTGAACACTATTTTTTGCCCGTAGAGTATTTCCATAATATTCACCCGAAGCATCTTCGCATCGGGCGAATAATAAGTGCTAAATTACAATCATAAAAATACGTGCGCTAGGTTGTACATTCAAAGCTTTAAATGCGATAGCTCAAGTGTTTCGTCATTATAGGCCTATAATTATTTCAATATCGGTTACGTGAACCTGACTATGCCCTTTTAACGGGTGATTTGTCATACATAAGCTGGGACTTAATAGCCTTCCTGTATACAAAATTTGACGACAGTATCCGTTCCAGAGATATGGTTGGTGCCCACCGAAATTTAAATGGTTCACGTGACCTCGACCACGCCCATTTCAGGGATGCTCTGTCGTCCCTGGAGTACAAGTTGGTACGGTCAACCCAAACGCACTTAAAATCCTCGCATTTTCATTCATTCATTCATTCATGGGCCAAATTTGACGTCTCTAAGTCCACCCACTACGAAGATATGATTTAAAGCGATTGAAAATGTGGAAAAAGCGCCATTCATTCATTTCATTTCATTCACATTCAATTGCAGGCTCAAAGACCATGCAGTAGAATAGAATGAAAAAACACATTAACAGTAAAAATTAAAAATTAAAACAGAATGTTGCGCCATCGTCTAAAAACAGGTGATCTAGCAAGTAGATCAGAACGTAGTGCAGCATTAATAAGAACATTGTCCGAAGCATTCAGGGATCGCCACAAAGAATACACCAATTTACGAATATTAAACGAAGACACATTTTTGGCCACAGTTGTGACGCGCTGCACCATCTAGGTTCATGCAACAGGTGTCTAATGGCATCATTAGGGCCTATATGCAACATTCAGTTTCCGATAGGAGTACTGATACATCGAGCACCAGAGTGGACAGCCATATATAGGTGTACAATATGCATTAAATAACATGATATTTGTACTCAATGATGCAGATGCAAATTTACTAATAATCATGTTGGATCTAGCGTACAAAGACCTGGTCTGTTTCATAATGTCAGCATCATCAGACAAGCTAGAGTTGATAGGCTGGCCCCAGTATTTGTAGCAGTCGATATAGGGCAGTGGTGCCCCGCTAAGGTGAAATAATGGATGGCCAATCAAATCATGTTTAGAATTAATTATAATATAATTATAATCGTATGCGACATAGCGCATACGAGTTCCTATTAGCCTTCCATAGTAGCCTAACTACGTCGCTATCTTGCACCGTTTCTGAGATATAGCGAGATATTGCTTGAAAATCGCCAATTGTAACCTACACCACTTCTATTTGGTGCCACAGTTGGGGGTGCCCCGTTGGAATTTCGCCTAGATTTTTGGCGTCATAAAACTAGAGTACCTGGACTATCGTACGGCGTTGTTTGCGTGATCCTAGGTTTAGCCGTTTTGGTACAATACCGGCGTGAGGTGGACGGACGGACAGACGGACAGGCTATGACAGCAAATACGTTGATACCGTGCTAACAAAGCGTTGCGCGGATAACAAGTAGCACAGCTGTCGCTGACAAACCGCGCGACGCGCTGCATCACGGCAAACGGCGAATTTTAAAACAGTCACGTGACCATAACCACGTTCTTGTAGGGGGTGATATGTCGACCTTTTGGTAACATTGGATATAGCCTACCTGTGTAAGAAATTCGAAGTTTCTAGCTTCAGTTATTCCTGAGGTATGGTTAGGGCATAGGAATTTAAAGTGGATCACGTGACGTGACCACGCCCACTTAAGGGACAGTTTGTTGTCCGTAGGCTGGGAGGGTTATCTATCATGCATGGACTAGTACTCCTCTGTATCAATCACCAAACGATATTTGAAGTGCCTAGATTGACCGATTCCAAAGACATGTTTGGGGGCCAAAGTTTAACAAGAACTCAACAGGAGATGAGATAGCGAACGTGAACTTGTTAACGAGGATATCGCACACACGTAGGCCTACTTCAAAATACCGAAAAAGAGACAAACCTACTTCATTTAACAAAGTAGACGATAGATAGGCAAGTACTGCGCATGAAGTCTTAAATTTTAGCATCTGCTACAGAATTTCCACCTCGCAGTTATATAATATACCGGTGGCGTCGC
>Ga0209780_1003690_pt1 | contig 11534 bp, 7 predicted proteins | sample WorMetexBAHAMAS2_FD_187384 | JGI IMG/M metagenome (GOLD analysis project Ga0209780, IMG submission 187384) | Marine gutless worms symbiont microbial communities from Max Planck institute for Marine Microbiology, Germany - Inanidrilus exumae... | ecosystem: Host-associated > Annelida > Digestive...
CGGGGAGGGTAAATAAATGAGTTTTGAGATGACGTTTGAAGGAGCCAATAGATGGTGATTGCCTGATACTGAGTGGGATGGAATTCCAAACTGTTGGAGCTGCAAAACTGAAGGCTTTACGACCAATATGGCCGTGGTGGTGAAAGGAACATGTAGTAGATTGTGTGAAGAAGAGTGGAGAAGTCTAGTCTTGAAGGAGTGTTGAGATTGATGAGGGATGAGAGATATGATCTGTGTGAAATGGCTACCATGCATGTTATTAAACTTTTTCATTCCCTGATTGCTTTATCATCCTAGTTTTTTTGCAAGATCTGCTATCCTCAATTGCGTCATTGTTGACTGTTGCAAACTTCGTTCGTTGATTGTAGGATGCTTAATCATTCAGTTTTTGAATTGTTTTACTAATTCATATTTCAGGAAATGGTGTCATGCTGTTTTTATTGTTTTATTGGCTAACTGAGTGGTATTTAAAAGGTAAACTGTTTTATAAAAAATTATTGTTTATAATTTCTGTAATTTTTTCATTACATTTAATCAGAATTAACCACCTAAAGCAAACAAGAACAATAGCATCAAAACCTATTGTGTGACCGGTATTTTATGACGTATCAGATTATTTAAAAAATCATTCATTAGCTGTTGCTAGCCAGTCTGGTTAACTTTCAATAATTGTGTTTGATCGACTGAGTTATGTGTTTTAATCGATAATGAGCTTAGTTTTGCATTGCTGTTGCTGTTACACTAACACTGAGGAAAATGTGTTGATAGGCAATTTGCACTTTTCTAGTGTGGAGCTGAGCGATACGCGAACTGCTCGCCCGTATGTCTGCATTGTTCAGAATTCTGCCCTCGGCAAACTTGTGCAGGGCGATGACCAAATTGTTGTGACACGCCAAGGTTCAGGTATTGACTCTTGCGAAAATGTGTGTCGTAGAGCCAGCATAAAGGTGGCAATGACCCGTTCCTCAGGAGTCCAGTGGCGGTTGAAGAAAGGATAAGGCCAGTGGTTTATTATTCCCGGTCAGTCCTTTGATTTTCTGTAAGTGTTTTTTAGTATTTATTTTTGCTGTTGGTTGGGTGACACAAAGGCCATCCGACAAAGAACTTCATGCCATTTATACCCAGAGGTTCTTTTCTGGAATAAGTGAAGGAAGGTGATTGAGGAAGAACTGGTTAACCGGAGGGAAAACAGTCAATAAACAAAGGTGGTAAGATGGTGGAAATTTTGTGTTCACAAAGTCTTAAAGATTGTGCTTTTTCCTAGTGAAGTCATGTTAGTTACATAGAGATTGAAATATGAAAATTGCTTTGTGTAATTTTCACTGTTCCAAACCATTTTGCCATTGTAAGCTGTCAGCAGATAATGTTTGCAGTTTGGCAGTAATTTTACAGTTTTAACCTTTTCGTTAATGTACTAAGGTTTATATTGTTAAAAGTTGTGAACCAAAACTTGTGAAAAGGAGAATAGCCATGCTTTTTTTTTGAAGTAATTAGAAAATGTTTCTGTTATAAACACAGTCCAAAAAGAGATTATGCTTGGAGTTTGTGTGTGTGCATGTGTGCACATGTGTTTATCCATGAGCAGGATTTCTCAAAACGTTAATGGATGGAGTTCAAGAAATTTGCAGTAGAGATTTTCATTGATACTGGAAATAGTCAATTTTATATTGGGAATCATTTTCCAAAATGGGGGCTTTGCACAACATTTTGCTGTTTGTCTTTGCTCCCATGAACATAGGTTTGGTATCATTTTGTAATGCTTGTTCACTCCAAACTGGATTAATGTTAACTCTTTTTACTATAACCTTTCAGGGGTGGAGGGGCAGATATCACATCAAGCTGATAAATAGGTCTTGTGGTGGTTCGTTAATTTCCAGCCTGTTGTAGGCGCTAGCAAAATAACTTCAATGCGCCTCCCCTATCCTTTCCAATTTTGGGTCGTCGCTGAACAAAAAAGCAACGAGCTCGGGAGGTTACTGTATCATTGGCCATCCTTAACCTGGCAGAACTAAATCTCCACCTTGTCCCCAGGATTGCTTATTTTTGTACTGAAAGGGGATGTTAATCTCCCAACCATCAACCTACTATAACCTGTCTAAGTTTTAAATAACCCGTATCCTACAGATTCAGAACTCTCTTGCACGTGCTGTTGTTAAAGCTCCTTAATCTTGTATCACTCCTATCTTACACGGTCTCCACTGGCTTGAAATCACTGAATGCATTGAATCCAAGTTCCTGTCACTTACTTACAAAGTCCTCGACCACCTAACCTCTGTATCTCCTTAACCTCAAATCTGTTCAGCCTCCAGGCAGCACTCCATCTTCATCTCTTGTCACCCTTACTCAGCCACTGACGCCATCCTCTCTACAAAGAAGTTATCTTTTTTTATATGCTTCAACTTGTCTCTGTATAGTTATCAACTCCATGTTTCTCTATCAACCTCACCCAATGACTGACTCACCTGTTCTAGTGCTTATCACATCATCTTTATCTGTTTATTCACCATACTCATCATCCATAACTCTCTTACTGTTTCACTCCCGCTTTAAAACCAATGTGTTTTACAAACCCTTCCTACCATCCATAGACTTTCCTCCTTCAGGCATGCCTCCATGGACTGTTACCCCGACCATTCTTCTGAGCAACTCAGTTTCTGCTTTTTATATTTTTATTCTTATTTTCTATTTTTGGTACTATGTGGTTGATCAGTATGGCTCTCTGTCAACTTTTGAGTGCACGTCAATATATTGTATCATATCGTGTTTCTATTCTGCCATAAGTTTTTAACTTCTGAAGTTCTGTTAACTGTCAGATTTGTGGTTTGTTGAATTGGAGGCTAAATAATGAAGTGCAGTATGTTATGCTAGTTACAGAGAGGTTGCCATTGTATGCATGTGCTATAGTAACAATCCTTAGGTGTGAGCAGAATTGTACTGATAGCTGTTGACTTTCAGGAGTCGTTGAGCAGTTTGCACCTGCACTAATGTGGTCTTCATCACAGAGGACTGTAGTGCTGTTGAACGAAACAATAAAGTTGAAATGCATCTTCTCTGGCTAGTAAGTAACACGTTGTTTATACTGTTGGTGCTGTACTGACTTGTTCATTGGTTGCAGTACTAAATTGTACTGACATGTCAATGATGTCATCAGTATGTTAATGGTGGCAGTTCTGATGTGAGAGATGAAAGTTAAATTCCAGGTGTTGATGTAGTTCACACTGTGGTTACCTGTGAAGTGACATGATACCTGTGATATTTGCACTTCTGCATCTTTGGACCCCATGACCCTCTATAAATGCTTTTATTATTAGGTCGACTCTTCAGAGTCGACCTAATAAAGCCAGTCTCAAATGTCCGTTCGTCCGTCCGTCCGCAAAACGTTTCTTCGACTTTAATGAAATTTGGCGTGTAGGTAGAGGTCGATGAGTTATGCACGACGGTATGCAGTATGACTCTATCCAAGGTCAAGGTCACAAGCCCTTCAAAGTTGGAAATTGTTCCATTTTCAACAGCTATCTCCTCCGCCATTATTAAAATGGGAGCCGGCAACTGACCACGGATTTTTAAGCTAGGGCACAATGTCTAAATTGTTCAGGCCAGATTTTTTTTAGATGTGTCCTATTTTTGGAGTCGCGTGACTTTGAACGTGACAGAAACGTCAGTTGTGAAGAGTCAACCATCAGTCCTGTACATGGCTAATTTATTATTATGGTATTATTATTGTTGTTATTATTATTATACGATGTTCTAGGATGGTATGATACATATGGTGTGATTTGAATGCCATTTTTCAAACATAATATTAATGGTTGGCATTGGTGAATGCTGCTGTTGTAAGATCTTCACCGTCCATTCTTTCAGCTGCAGTCAGTTTATGGATTAAGAAAGGATGATGTTAAATCGGTGATTTTTATGTGACTTGAGTTCCCCTCTGTGGTGAGAGAAAGGGCATCCTGAGTATAGAAAAACCCTACCAATTATATTCAAAGGTTTTTTGGGGGAGGGTAGGGAGAAATGGTCCAACATGGAGTTACTTAGATAAAAATGCGATACGATAAGGTAGATTAACGTGTGCTCAAAAGCTAACGAAATGGCCAGCTTAATCTAGCGCACGGCACAAAAACAGGTGTGACATCAGTTTTAAAGACTTCACTGGTCTAACCATCTTCCGGCTCGGCTCGAGACCACTGAAGGAGAGATGAGTTCCCCAGCTATGCTCCAGTAGACTACAGCACCTCTTACTAATCATAAATGTGTTGATGTAGTCAAACTCCCCGTGTCAGCTGGAGGCGTGTGGATGGCAGTGGTCAATTGTCTATGAAGGCAACAGTGAAGAGCTTCGGTCAGGAGCTGATGATAACCAACATTGGCACGAGTGATGCTGGCTTGTATGAGTGCAGCGCGGTGAATTACCTCGTCAAATCCACTGAACCCATTTCAGCACAGTTTCATGTCGTCGTGGAGTGTAAGCAGTTATGCTATCACTTACTATTTACAGCGTGGATGAAAAATATTAGCATTTGTTGTTTGCATGCATGCAGTATATTTTCTGTATTGCTTTTTGTGCCAAAGTATTACAGAAAAACTAAACAGATGTAAAAATACAAATGTCAGAAATATTCATTAATCTAAGAAACAGATGCAGCACAAGCTTATACAAGTCTCCGCTGCCACTGACAGACCCGTGCGACGCAGTGCCTCAGGCCCTCTGTGTTGTACACAGATGTCGACGGTTATTGTGATAAACTGGTGTCCGAGACGTCACCATTTTTCCACACTGACCATCCAACTAAGTTGACAGCACCTGAGAAAAATCAGCCGTTCAAGAGATATGGTTGGTGCCCACCAAAATTTAAATGTTTCACGTGACCTCACCATGCCCCTTTCAGGGATGGTTTGCTGTTCTTTTGCTAGCACTTGCTACCGTAAACTTGCCTACTACCAAATATGAAGTGTCTATCTCCACTCACTACGATAATATGTTGAAATGGGGTGGTTTGGAGTAGTTAGGGTCAATCAAGGTTACTGGAAATAGCACCATTCGATAGAGCAGATACGAGTTCCTATTAGCATTCCATAGTAACTATGTCCCTGTCTTGCACCGTTTCTGAGATATAGTGACATATTGGTCGAAAATCGCCATTTGAACCTACGTATTCCACCTCTGTTTGGCACCCCTGTTGCGGTGACCTCATTGGAATTTTGCCTAGATTTTTGGCATCAGAAAACTAGTGTTCCTGGGCTATCGTATTGCGTTGTTTGCGTGATTCTACATTTAGCCATTTTGATACAATATTGGCATGTGACGGACGGACAGACAAACAGACGGACACACGACGATAGCATATACCGTGCTAGCATAACGTCGTGTGGTAATAAAGGTACTCTTTACAAAGCTAGCTATTGTAAAGTTTGAATAATGACTGAAGCTTTGCAAATTTTTCACCTGTTAATGTTATAAATTCACAAAGATGCATATTTTTGATGTGCATCTTGTATTTACACATTGTAAGCTTTTATTTATTTTCTACCGGTATTCATACCGTATGTCCATAGATGTGTGATAAACTCGGTTTTATTTGTTTGTAATTTCGTTGAACTGATCTTCATTTCTGCTGTGCGGCGTTCATTGTTCATACTTCTGCAGCTGTGCCATATCTGCTGGCACCACTGGAGAACGTGGCTACATATGAAGATGAGAGCATTACATTCAATTGTGCAGTTGCTGGTCTACCACAGCCCACAGTAACTTGGTATTCCAATGGCAGTGTGATTGAAGGTCTGTGATTGATTTGTTTTTTAATGCATGCTTAATTACTTTGTATACCTGTGCACACTTACTACAGTGCTTAGGTCAATTTAGCCTTCCACGGTCCTTGGGACTGTAAATTGAGTACCAGCTTTTGGGCAAAGTAATAATAATAAATGGCGGTGATCGGTGTGGATGATAGCAGCCTATAACGCAGACTCCCAGCTCAAGTCTGATGGCTTAGTTTGATCGTTGGCGGTTGCCTGGCATTGAGTTTGCATTCATCAAATGAACCAGGTGAAGTCTTGCAGTGATCGACTGTGTCATAACGATAGCAGCACAAACTGCCTAGTCCAGTTTCTAATTGAATTATGTTAGTCTACTGTACAGATGTGACGGATTCAGAGTCCGAATCCCACACTTTTGCCAAAATCCGAAATCCGTTGGATACTTAAAATTCGATCATGACGGATTTGAAATTTTTGTTTTGATTAACGGAGAGATCTGCTATTGTATTTTCTATAATTTTTGTGAAACACTCACAATGATGTTAATTATTCACTGCTAGTTTGTTAGTAAGTGTTTAATTTTATGTAACTAAGACTAAGTTGAAATCTATGGATGTGGATTTTGGATGGCTCCGTCACATCCCTAGTCTACTGGGAATATAATATTTGGCACCTAAATCATAACTTGTTGAGATGGACATAATGTACTAAAATACAGTAGCAGAATTTGGCTTTAAAAATTTTAAAATGATTGTAACACAAAATGTGCATAGATAAAATATGTTTTTAACTGAAAGTGTAGCAAGTGACCACATTTTGAATTGTAGGCCAACTGAATATTAAATACGACATGTTTTGTGACAGTACCATTCTGTGAATACCATACATGAAAGTGGTCAAACTGTAGGTCTGGATTCCAGGATAGTGGTCAACGAAAATCATCTCAGAATATCCAATGTGAAGAAAGCTGACACACGAATGCTACAGTGTAATGCAAGCAATGTCCACGGATATCTTCTCACTAATGCTTATTTAAACGTTCAAGGTAATTCTGATGTTTGTTATGTTAATAGAAATGAACTTCATAATTCGGAAAAAAAAAACTTTATGTGCTTTGCACATAGTAATTTGATTTGTATGTCTGTTCTTACATTTTGTTGTTAAACATTTTCACGATGACGTGAAATTAGAAACGTTTAGACAGAGTGACATATCTCATCTTACTGAGAAAGTTTTTTCTTTTTTTCGGGTTTATTTCATGGCTGTATTGGATATGTTATACTTACGAGAATATCATATTCATACTTTGTGGTTCCAAAGAATGTGATAGTGTAATGTTTTCAGTAGTGGCACACATAGGTGGCGCCAGAGTTTATAATTTAGGGGATTTACATGGCGAGTGCAGTGCACAAACTGGTTAAAATTGAAATAAATTTCAAATGTCTTGCTCTGTCATCACTTTTACGTGGTTCATCAATAGCCATGTAAAACGACATAGTCACTGAAACATGAGTCAAGAAATGGATTTTAAAGTAATGTATTTCCTTGTGAGTATGCACGTGCAAAATATTCAGTTTGTAAAGGAGGACAATGTAAAAATGGTGCCAATTATTATTATTTGTATTTTAGTTGGATGATGTTGATTTTTAAAAACAAAACGTTAAGCTCTAATTGGCTAAAAACGTCTGGGTCCTTTTTGAGATATAATGCATATTCCTGGAAGCTGTCATTCGGCCAAAAAAATTAGGAGGTGTATCCCCCTTCTTCCCCCAAGACCCTGATAAGCACCGCCTATGGTGACACAGGTTTTTATGGGCGGTGTGTACTATCACCGAACCAAAAATGTGAAAACAAAACACTGATTGCAGCAAGTGGCCTGGCCACATCTTTTCGTCATCCGTCACTGGGCTCAAGTTGGAAGCGGAATTGCTGCCTTTACGCTGGCTGTTTAACACCTATACCAAGCATAAATGCCTTCAGGGCTACCTTAAAACACCTTTCTAAGCAGCTTTTAATACCCTCTAGTGGCAAACCCCAGCGCCTTTGATTGGTGTATACAACTAATGGCACTTTGTAAATGATTTTAGTTACTTACTTACTTACTTAATACGTCTGTCTGCATTCACTCTATGGGTGTGAATCTGTGGTCCAGCTGAAGCACCGTCAATTACGTCTGGACCATACCGCGAGGTGTCCCTTGCCGTGGGTCAGTCAATGACACTGCGGTGCACTGCTGTCGGGTCTCCACCGCCATTGATGGCGTGGTACCGTGGCTTGCTGCTGTCAAACTCCACCGACACGCTCATTGTGATGGGCTTCAAGATGGACTTGAAGGTTACTCTCGCCAATGTTTTTACCACCTCTCTCTCTCTCTCTCTCTTCAGTGGCATGCCCCTTGATGGAGTGTTGCCATGTCAACAATGCGTCGCCCGAGTGTACGGTCACTGGTTTTTCTCTAGGCTGAGTTAACTGACTGCACATCAGAATCGATCCCCATCAGCCAGGTGGAACGTGGGTGTCCGCAAGGTCTCCTCCAATGACTGGGCGGTCGGAGCGACGCCTTAATAACTCATTAACCACTGGCGCACTGTAAACGTCACAGACCACAGTTTGAGGGGCTAATGCTTTATCTAAACAATGTAGAGTCAATGTTGTTATTCAGTTTATCCGCATATATGGGCAAATGACGCAAATAAATAATGACAAAACGTATGCAACTATAAATGCATGTCAGAACGCAGCTTGTAGTCCGCCCGGCGCAAACGCGCCTGCAAAACTCTGTGGTTACTGGAACAAAGTTCAGATGTAGAGAGGTCATTGACGGTGTTAACGCATGCATCAATGTTGGGATCCTCCCATTCGTTGTGGAATGCCAGTGCACAGAGTGAGGTGCCAATTTTCGCCAATTCATGCCAAAAATTAGTTACCATAGCAACTACCATTGAGCGAACGTGTAAAGAAGGTCGGATTGATCATGCCTACCCATATATGTACCTATGATCCCTATCCTGAAAATTTAGTGAAGATCGGTCCAGGACATACACAGAACAATCATACACACACACACACACAGTCATATGAAGGTGGTGTTGGTAGTTAGTATTGTTAATGATAGTCCAGTTAGTTCTACGTTGAAAGCTGGTATGTGAACGTAGAATGTGTCGCTGACTGATGCTGGTGGGTATTACTGCAAGGCTGTCAACCGATACGGCAGTGCTGCTGTCCGTGTCACCGTCTACGTTCGTGGTCTGTGTCTGTCTTCTCCTGTGTCTGTTTCGTTGTATGTGTGTTTAGTGTGTGGTCTAGTTAGCTGCTGTTAAAATGTTTGAGTGTTATTTAATTTATTTTTGTGAAACAGCTTAATCCATTCAACAGATGGCACATTGCATGTGTACTAAGCATTTGTTGATAGCAGTTATTTTTAATTGCTATCATTCGTCTGACTACAACGTTTATTATTGTAGTTGGTTGTAGTATTTACTAGTATATTTTTTGTCTCTGTATAACTGTGATAATGACAAAACATGGAATAATGAGTAATACAATTTTCGCTTAAAATGTTCAGTTTCTGACATCTTTATGCAACATTCATGACACCGTTGTTGCTATGACACACTGTTCCATCATACGCAAATGGGGCATTGCTGTAGCAGAAGACGTAATATCTGTAGTAGAGGTCTGTGAATTGTCAGCATAAAAGTAAGTAAGTAAGTAGCCTTCTATTTCGATGTGACATTCGCACACTGTTACATGAAGAATAGAAATAAAGTACAAAAAGATATAATAAACAAAGCATGAAACAGATTATGAACTGATATAACAGTATAAAACAGAAACTAACTAAAACCTTGGCTGACACAGCGTGACGTGACTAATGGAAGGTTATACACATTTAATTAAACTACGATTGATATAACAGTTTTTAAACAGCAAATATTAAACAGTTGGAAACAGATATTGATGTTGCCTCTTACGAAGCTGGTGAGATCAGTAGGTGGAGGTTTTATACTTTGTAGAAAGAACAAGTGTGTCAGTGTATCCAAGTCTGCAGACGGCAGTTGCGTCCAGCAACGTGGCATTCCAGTGTGTTGTGAGGAGTGATCCGCACGAGACATCATCCCTGCAGATCTACTGGCGGCGTGATGGTCACTGGCTTGTCACCGATGACCTCTGCGTCCACCGCTGCCTGGTGACCAAGTTTGACGGCCACATCAGCAGTTTGCTTATCACCGACGTAACTCCAGCTGACTCCGGCCAATATGTGTGCCAAGCCATCAGCAGTGTCGATGTGGCCGATGCTGTTGCTTCACTTCTTGTTAAAGGTCTGTTTCTCTTCTTCTTGCACTTGTTCTACTACAGTCATTATCACTCGTCGTTGTCTCTCGCCTTTTCATGCCTACCTCTATTTTAACAGCCGTTTTCCGTCAGGATGATCCTGGGTTAGTCGGTTCTTGTGGTGTGATCTCTTTCTCCACCTGTTCTAAGTGACACACGTTTTTACAGTCCAGATGTTCTTCCTAGGTATGTCAGAAATAGGCGGAAATTTTTTTTAAAAATATGCAGAACATACAAATGCGAAATATGCGGCAGAAATATGCAGAAATAGGCCGTGATCGCATATTTGCATATTTTTGACATTTTTCGTTTAGTCGTAACCACAGCAACGGAAATTGGAAAAACACGTGCTAACTGTGCTCTGTATGCTACTGTGCTATGACGTGGCTTGTATGCTTCTATTTAGTTGTGAATGCTTTGCCAACTATAATTGTATAATAATCGTCTGCCATATTTAGTTCACAACGAATATTTATTATTATTTATTAGGTCGATTCCTCCGAGTCGACCTAATATAGCCAGTTTTAAATGTCCGTCCGTACGTCCGTCTGTCCACAAAAAGTTCCTTCGATTTTAATGATATTTGTATGCTTCTATTTAGTTGTGGATGCTTTGCCAACTAGTGCCCTAGTTTAAGAAGTCGACGAGTGATGCATGAGGGAATGCAGTATGACCCGATCCAAGGTCAAGGTCACGAGCCCTGGAAAGTCGGAAAATCAGCCATTTTCAAAGGCTATCTCCTCCCACATTTATAATGGGGGCTGGCTAATTACCACGGATTCTTAAACTAGGGCACTATACCTAAAGCTTATCGGGGCCGGAGTTTTAATTTTTGTCCTAGTTTTTGTGTCGCGTTACTTTCAAGTTGGCAGTAACGACAGTTGTGATTCCCGAATTTCCGATTTCAATGAAATTGGTTGTGTAGATAGAGGTCAATGAGTGATGACGGTATGTAGTATGACCAGATCCAAGGTCAAGGTCACGAGCCCCTGGAAGGTGGAAATCTGTCCATTTTCGAAGGCTGTCTCCTTCCTTCCCCATTTATAAAGGGGCTGGCATATGACGACTGATTCTTAAACTAGGGCACAATACCTACAGCTTATCGGAGCCGGATTTCTGATTTTTGTCCTAGTTTTTGTGTTACGTTACTTTGAAGTTGGCAGTAAATAGGAGTCGACCGTCAGACCCATTTGGGGCTAATTTTTCACTAATAGCATTTGAAAATAATACTTCAATATTTGACGTTTTAATATTTTTTGTAACAAAAAAGGCCAAAATATGCGGAAAAATATGCGATATGCACATTTTTCTGAAATATGCCGAAAATTGCAGGATCTGATGTCAGCAGGGAGAGAGTTCCATGTTTGTGGTGCCGCGACCGAGAATGCTCGTCGAGCGAGTTCAGTTCGCACTCTGGGAACAGTCAGCAGTGGGGCGTCGGA
>Ga0209780_1003691_pt1 | contig 11533 bp, 8 predicted proteins | sample WorMetexBAHAMAS2_FD_187384 | JGI IMG/M metagenome (GOLD analysis project Ga0209780, IMG submission 187384) | Marine gutless worms symbiont microbial communities from Max Planck institute for Marine Microbiology, Germany - Inanidrilus exumae... | ecosystem: Host-associated > Annelida > Digestive...
GCGGGGGGGGGGGGGGTCTGACGTCAGAGTCCCCAGCGGGTCCAAGGCACGTCCCCTGGTCAGGGAGTCAGGCGGCGAAGCCCCTGAAGCTGAAAGCCTTTGCTGTTCAAGGGAGGGGCAAAATTTACTATATTCTTGGTAGTTATAACAAGCTGCTCAATAACGTCAATAACTTCTACTTAAAATGGACAGGAACCATTCTCGTTAGTTCTTTGGTATAATGTCATATCAGTCAGAAAGTCAGAATAGCCTGCATCTGTGCTCTTCGTGCTTCGACGAGGCCATCAACAGCATCACGCACATAGGTTCTACACATTAAAGATCACTAATGCAATGTTGCTGTTATAGGACCAACATTTTCAACAGTTACCCGTAATTTCGTAGCATTGCGGTGCAGTCGCATTGGTGCGCCATGATATATGGAAATCGTCCTCTTATGGCGGGATACTGGCATATATATAACCAGATAAAATGCTTGAAATTCTGAACGCAAAACCATGCATTTTGGTGATTTTTTACGCTGAAAATATGACGACGTTTACAATGAGTACCTCCATAAAAAGTGAACGAAACGTCGATTTATGCATCAAAAATAGATTTAAACAATATTCTTTGACCCCTCTTGAAAAAGTAGGAAAAATTAACCCCCTGGTGTTTCCGCGTGCGCCAACGCACGTAAAAGAGGTCAATTTCCTACGAGAACGAATCGTTGGCACAGTGAACGAACTCGATTACAACGAGATCGATCCGTCTTGCGTTGCGGCCCAGTGTGTCCGTAGTGTGCCATAGTGTCTAGGCCCTATATTACATTTTGTCCGGGTTACGGTTACGGGAAATAATGAAACGGACACAGCAAAACTGTGGACATCACATAATGGTCCGTAACAAGCCGCGGTCATGCGGTAGCGTACTCGTCTTCCAGAGCTCGTTCCTGAGGCCCATCCGTCCCCGTGGAAAATCTGGGGACCGGACCCGACCCCGCGGTGGATGCGCCCGCCGCCTGTGAACGTTCGTACTGCCGCGGTCCAGCATGTTTGTCGTTTATGAATACAATTTGTGACCACGCAACATAAACACTCAACGGGGTATACGACAAAGCAACACTGTTCTCTGTTTATTATTTTACAAACGTACTCAATTATGTCAAAAGGGTTGACGACGTTGACTGTTGCCTATATGTCTTTCTAAGCGACAAAACACAACGTATAAACGTAGGCCTACTGCCTCGTGAATCTTTGGATGTGGAGTCCAAAATGCTGCTCCTGCAAACAGCAAAGTGCCAATCGGGGTGAATGCCTCGCGATGTCCCATCGCCACACACCTCGGCATCAGCACTGACATAATTCAGAGTATTCATGCGACGGTTGTCAGGAGCGTGTATATAGACCCATCAGTCACCGTGTGAGGCAGCCTACTCGTACGCAGAAGCGTCATCAGTTAATTTGCATAAAATGCAGGTACCGGGTACCATCATACTAATCACAAAGTTCAGACGTTAGAAATGTTAGGCTATACTCTTCACAGCCAAGAAATAAGGTCTATAAACATGTACATTTCGACGATTACCGCCTGCAAATACAACACAGAATTTAAGAATTTCATGAAATCAAAATGAGACGCAAAATCATAGGCTTGCTGATACAGCACTCGTTTTTGTTTTGACATTCTGAAAAGGTGGAATGATACCACCATACCCCACTTCAGAGGTGAGGATACACGTCCATGTAGGCCTATGGCCTACATACATGTAGATGTGTGTGTCTTTTGAAGCTATTGCAGACTCAATTAGCGGGCATTGATTGAGGCCAGGATTTACGACGACCGAACATAACATGGCAACCAACGATTCACAGCTACGTGCAGAAACAAACGACGGGCATGTCCTACAGCTACAGCATTCGTTGTCAGTCCTCAACGACTGCTCGAAAACATCCATATGCCTGCAGCTCAACATCTAAGTGCGTGCCAATGACGGCACGTTGCAGTTAGGCTTGAGCGAGCCCATCATGCGTCGTCTGCATTCTCTTTTCACTGAACCCAGTCTGATGGCAACGCCACAAAATGGCAACTGCGCGTGTTACAGTGACCGCAGCGCGAACACGACTGTCACTTGTGTTGATTTGTGAAAATAACATGAAGCCTATTTGTACACCATACGAAGGCTTCGTGTAGAGCTAAGCGGCGGCCGCATGACGATCGCGTACTGAAAGTCACGTTCTCGGACTCCGCGACATCAGCGAATACGGTAGCTGATAACTTGGGTCAGCTACGCCTATAAGAATCGTGCATTTAAACTTAACGACGCTCTCGACAGCCTGCGTGTTATGTCAGCCGCACTGCGCCTACAGACTGGCCTCAAGGCCAAAAATGTGGCATTCGCTTCAGAATCGAGCTCCTGGCGTCGAGACACTCTGGCCTTAGCCTTAAGGTTTTGGCATCGGCCTCGAATCAATCAAAATTTAACATCATGTTCTATTTCCTTGCTTATAGTGACCACGCCGACTGTAGACGGTCACTTCATGTGATAGCAAGACTTAGCGATGACATTGTGTTGTCTGTTGTTCTATATGATGACAGTGATAATGACTGCTGACATGTATAATTGGCTATTTTTTCTTTTGCATCTGGCCTCGGCCTTCACCTCGAGCTCCTGGCCTCGGCCTCTGGCCTCGTTTAACATCTCTGCTAATTACTGTGATCAGCGTGTCTGTCCATTTGTCTATCGGCTCGCATACTATCGGCTCGCATATCTCAAAAATCACACATCCAAATTTGGTCAAGAATCAAGATCGCCAGGTGGCGGTACCGGTAGCAAGTCTGCCGTCTCCGACAGCATATTGTTCTCCAAATAGATACTCCACTTTAAGTAGGCCTACATCAGCTTGCTCCTACTAGCTAAATTTAGCCTTTTACAGTTACGTTTTTAAAAATATATCCCTGTATTTGTAGAGTAATATTAGACTTGCATTGCCGAGTAGTCCTGTGTCTGACAGTCGGCCTTGTTGTTAAAAGCTACATCGTAAATTTATTTCTCTGTGCTATTTTGCACTTGACTTCAAAACTAATACGCAACAGCAGAGTGCTAAAAATTCACAGAACAAACCAAATACTCATTTCACTTTTCTTCACAAAAATAATAACGTTATCAAATGTACAGAAGAACAAGAGTTAAACAATACACAGCGAGAAAGACATTATCACATCATGAGAAGCATCAATCATCGTATTCATCATTATCATCACATAGGCCTATAGTTTACATGGCAGCTGCTGACGCAACACGGCACAGTCAGTGGAGGGCCACTATCGTGGCGATTCCTGCTGAGCTGGACTAACTGCTCCAGCAGCAGAGACGACATCGCGCGCTGGATGCACATTACGACACGTCGCTCCATACCGACAGTTGCCGGCCAAGAAATGTGAACACACACGACCTGAGTCAGCACAACAGCACAACCATAATAGCACTTTTATTTCAAATTTCTATCAACATATGCAATATAAACTGCAGTTCATGTACACAACAGTTACATGTAGCGTGCAACTCATCGTAACAACAATTCTGCACAGCTCATGACAGTCAAGTAGTATGACGTGTTATGATTTATGCAGTTTTCAAAACATCACGTACTGCACATCACCATTAACCTCCACAAATACTTGGCTATTTCGGTACTTTGGTTTTACATTTACAGGGTGTAAATGAAGAGACTCCACCACACGTAACACAAACAGCAAAATAATAAAATGGTGAAAGTTTGCAGCTTGACATGACAGTAAAGTGCTGCTTTTACATTTATACATTTAATAACCAAACAGAAATCCGGTGTGACTCAGTGGTGTGGAATTTTGGGATGACAGCAATAGACGGAGGCATACGCTGAACAAGAAGTCTAGTTTTAAGTTAGTTAGTTAGTTAAGAGTTTAACGTCCCTTTTCAGCACAAATATGGCTATATCAGAGATGAAAGGTCAGGGTTGAAGAGCTATCCCTACTCAGTAAAGGAAGGGCAGCGATATATTAACCTCAACCCTGACCGCCTTTTTGTTCAGCAGCCACCCAAAAAGGTAAAGGGATTGAGAGGCTCATTTAAATTATTACGCTAACACCTACAACAGGGGAGACAACTATCACACTACAAGACAAAACTAAATCAAATATGACAAAACAAGCATGCATCCTTAATAAAAAATACATATAACATAAAATCAACATAAAAAACTAAAGCTAGGTTTAGTCGCCTCCTACGACATCCGGCCTGGATACGGAGTGGGGCTATTCTGGTAGAATGGGAAGGGATGGAAAAGCAAGAAAATAGAAAAAGCTAGTAAGAAAGAAAAAAGGGAAAAGTAAAAAAACACTAACAGATACAGCAGGAGGTGGGGAAGTGAAGGATAAGGGGGAAGGGGAATTGCCCCGGGTCCATACGGGGCACATCACCATGTACAGTGACTGATGAGATGGGACATAATGAGTTGAAATCCCACTACAATCTATGAATCATCCACAAAGGGCATCCAAAAGCCATATGCTCAAGAAAAAACTCCCATCTAACAGGTGACTACGTCTAAACCCTCAACACTCCAATGGGAGTGCATGACTTCATTCACAAGACATCGTCTTGGCATACAGTATCTGCAAGAAACAGTAGAATTGAAAGTTTTAAAAAAATTATAATAAATAAAAACATTTACCCGACTGTTGAGGTGGAGGACCACGCACCGTGCGTGGAGGCCGTTGCGGTCTTGCAGCATCAGGACCAGGAGCACCTACATCATGATCACACATGCCCCACTTCTTGAACAACATATAGCATTGATCAATTAGAATTATCGAAATGATTAATCAATGTATTGTTGGTTAATTATACTATCAATAATATAATATTAAGTTTATGGTAAGGAATGGTTAATGAAGTGTATCATTTGGTATAGCTTATAAGATAGTACTAGTATTAGTTCTTACAAGTGATTTTTCTATATTTGTACTCACTAGCCATGCATCAAATTAGAACCAGTGAATCACAGCAGCAGCAACAAGTATAAGGCAAAAAATGAAACAAACCGACAAAAGGAGGTGGACCTGATGGCCTTCGAGGAAAATTCATTAAATGACCAGGTCTTGCCATTGGTGGCATCATGCCTCGAGGAGCCATGTTACTAGCTGGGTTCACACCATCCTGACATAACATTCGGCAATACAATACAACTACTACTACATAAATCTAAAATATCGATTAGGACAATCAATATCAGTATGAGCTTGCACCACTATGAGTGCGTAGCGCCATGTTTAGCCATCATAATCCAGAAAGGTCATTTTGAGCTGCGTCTCTTGCGTCTGTAAGAGGTCATCAGAAATATTGCGGATCCAGGTTGAGCACGGACGCCCCGGTGGTCTTCTCCAGTTCTCTGGGGGTTGTTCAAAAATGATTCAGCATTAGGTACATAAGCTATGTTTTCATAACAAGTGTTAAAATATAATTTAAAACCCACATACAAGTTAAACTGCGATAATTTCACCGAGATTAGGTTCACTTACAGGAAATGGTGGAGTGTTATTTGATGCCGATGATCCCATGAGCGGCCCAAGTTGGTTCTGTAGAGGTGGCGGAAGACTGCTGAGCATCTGTTGTTGAATGTGTAAAGGAACCGACTGGAAGATCTGCTGCTGCAGCGAAAGCGGCATACTAAGAAACACGGGCAAAGGTGGAATGTTGCACTGTGGAGGAGGCGTCGGCTGCGACTGAGGTAGCAACGGTGCACTGTTGGATGGTGCAACCGCTGGCGTCGTTGTGGGGTTGGGATTATTAGCCGGGGTGCTGGGCAAGGCGGTGCTTGTAGCTGGTTGAGACGTGCTGGCGAGCAAGTTGGCAATGGCAGGCGGCAGCTGCGTAGACGTCTGTGTCGTGCTGCCTGCACTCGTCGTTGTGTACGTTTCATAGCTGACCTCACTGCCAAGACCAGTTTCCTGTGAACATACCACATCACAGGCGTCTCAACCCACAGCCCTTCACTCAGCTGTGTGTTGCAGGACACTGAAACATGGCCACACTGGCAGTGATGAAAGACAACAAAATGGCACACAATGCAGAGTTGAAAGTAACTAAATAAATGTGTGGTGTGAAACTGAAGGACAAGCAACCACCACCATCAATAGATCAGTGGTAAGCCAACCTAGCATTCACTGCCATGACAATAACAAATGACTGTTGCACTGACTGATCGATTGAGTTATGTCCCACTTGACACAGAATAGGTCATTTCAGAGACGCTCTTCCCAGCCAATCTCTTGGCTTGGTACTGAAGAAACTAAACCCAATACAACATAAATTAGCCCTATACAGGACTGACGGTCGACTCCTACTTACTGCCAACTTCAAAGTAACGTGACACAAAAACTAGGACAAAAATCAGAAATCCGGCCCCGATAAGCTTTAGGTATAGTGCCCTAATTTAAGAATCTGTGGTCATTTGCCAGCCCCCATTATAAATAGGGGAGGAGATAGCCTTTGAAAATGGTCGAATTTCCGACATGGGCTCATGACCTTAACCTTGACCTTGGATCGCGTCATACTGCATACCGTCATGCATCACTCGTCGACCTCTACCTACGTACCAAATTTTGTTGAAATCAAAGAAACTTTTTGTGGACTGACGGATGGATGGATGGACGTACGGACGGATATTTGAGACCGGCTTTATTAGGTCGACTTGAAGGAGTCGACCTAAAAAGCATGCAACACAAAAACAAAATGATTTAATGCCGTGTGCACATGTAAAATAAAATAAAGTCAATGCTGCAATAAATGTTTGTTGCAGCATTTATTGCACACGTGCGAACACCCTGCGTTTCTTGCAGCATTTATTTTACTTTATTGCAGATGTGCGAATGGCTTAAGCTAACACAAATAAACACTAAAAATACTAAACCTAAATAAACACACAAAAACAAAATATAAACCTAAACCAACACGCAAATTTAAGAACTGTTCACGCGTGCATATCACTGTGCACAACTGTCGTACAGAACAGTTCTGATTATTTTCCTTCCTAACCTCCAGACGATCATCATAGCTCTGATGCTGTCTATTAAAGGGGAGAAAAAACGTGCGACTGAATATGAAACTGAACCACTCAGCCACTACTGCTGATGCCACTACTATTACCACATAAAGCAAGATATCAATCACAACATGTAGACAACAAACTACATACGTCGTGTAATGGTATAATGCGAGGTTCACTGAATTCGTAATACTCAGGCTCTGGTTCTCCTGCAGAGTCAGGAATTCTACAAAAATTCATAATTACTTCTCACTCATATTAAAATATGCACATTATTGGAACAGCAGATGTCAAAAACCTTGTCTTATTATTCTAATTAACTGCAACCTTTCGAATGATCATCATCAGGAGCAACAACAATTAATAAGAAACCCACTATATAATTCAACCAAGGGTGCAATATGAAGTCGAGTTACGTTCTGACATGAAAATTAAATGCTGTTTAAGAGTAGATTAACGTGCTACGTTACTCTTAAGTGCAATTATTTGAATGATGACAAATGCACAAATTAGGTGATGGCCTAAACATGCTATTTAATGCTGTGCACTGGCATTGATCTATCCATCTATCCATCGACTTTTTCTGAAACAACGTAACAATTTTTGGCCAAATATCGTTCACAACCCCGACGAGACTCATTAAGGCCATGACTATCTTAATTCCATTACCAACAAGAGACCGACCAGAAATAACTTACGAATTTTTGTTAAAGTAGAGAACAAGAAGAACGCTTTGTTCACGTTCACGCTGAATGTCCCGCTCTTTGCTGTTGCAGCCAGGCACAGTGACCAAAGTCAGACCAGTGATCAGTCGCGGCTTCCTCCACTACACACAGCAGTCAGCATTCCACTGCTGGCGTGCTAGTCACGAAAGTCCGTACATCAGTTTCTGTGCATAAATTATGTGTATGCAAATTGTTACGTGCGAAATGCTATTCACAAAACTTTCTTACATATAAAAAAAGTAAATTCGTGTGTAAATATACACACAGTCTGAGCTGTCATACGACAAAAAATTTGTGTATAGATAGCGAGTTGGTGAAGTTACCTCGATGTTTAGTTTTAGAATCACAGCAGAAATTTGTTTATGGCGATGCTTGTAAAATGTAAATAGAAAAATTACGTCATCATTTACGTCAAAAGGATTAAGCATAACATAACGTACAACTGTTTTTCAGCACAATCTTCTTCATAAAAAATGCACGTTTAAATAAGAGAAATAAACTGACAAACCAAACATGCTACTTAACGAGCACGTCGTAGGCGTTCTATAAATAAAATACAATCATCGTGGGCTGCACGAACGTAAGACAATTTTTACGAACTGATAGTGAATAGCACATACCAAAGATCGCCTAACTTGTGGATGACAGAAAGTTTTGCGCACGTACTCACGTAATAGTAAACAGACTCCACCAACAACAACTACCAGCTAAGTAAGCAACGTTAAATTTGTATTTTGCAGCACCGACATTACTACAATGGGTGACAAGTAAATACCACAACAGACTTCACATACTTCTTGTTTTTCAGTCATCGTGTCATGAGCCATTCGTCGAACGTTCTGCATAACTTGTCTCTCCATTTCCTGCTCGTGCTTTCGTGTTTCCGCAAAGTCTTTTGCTCTGTTTACGTTGACTACAATCAAAAGGTACAATACGTAAATGTGCCAAATAAACAAATACAACTTATCTGTACAACTGCCAACGAACTCACAGAATGTTCACTCAGAAATAAGTAAAAATACTATAAACTACATAAACAGCTTCCACTGACCACGCTCAGACTCATCAAGTTGGAAGTAGAAATAGCTGCAGAGTTTAGATTCATCGACCCACGATACACGTTTCACTTTCTTCTTCTTTGTGGCAGGTTCCGACGAGCTATAAGTTGAAGAGCTATCCTCATTGGATATCTCCTCTTGTTGAACATTACCAGCATCTATACATACAGCCCAGGGAAAAGACTTTGAATTGATTCTAACAGTAATAAATTAGCCCCACACAGGACTGACGGTCGACTCTTCGCAACTTACGTTTGTGCCAAGTTCAAAGTCACATGACAAAAACTATGACAAATATCAAAAATCTGACCCAATCAAATTTAGATGTTGTGCACTAGTTTAAGAGTCCGTGGTCAGTTGCAAGTTCCCATTGTAAATGGCGGAGGAGATAGCGTTTGAACATGGAAGGATTTCCAACTTTCAAGGGCTCATGACCTTGACCTTGGATCAATTAATACTGCATACCGTTGTGCATCACTCATCGACCTCTACCTACATGCCAAATGTCATTAAAATCGAAGAAACTTTTTGAGGCCGGACAAATGTATAAACGAATTCACAGATAAACATTTGAGACCGGCTTTATTACGTCGACTCTGTCAAAAGAGTCGACCTAAAAATGGAAACAAGACATCCCGTAGAGGGTCAGTTTGGTAATGAATTTCCAGCGATCTGTAATCATTGCACAGTTATGGCGGCCCGAAGTCGCAAGACCTGGAAATTTTGCGAGCAATTTTTGTGTGTTTTTTAAACGACCCATTATGGTAAAATTTTCAATATTCTGTTCCGGAAGTTACATGGCGATCGACGTTGTTGTGTTGTCCAAATTTCGTTAAATTTGTCAGACAAGAAATCAGTGAAATCGTGCGTTGCTTACCTGACCATAAATCAAAAAAAAACGAAATTTTGCCTGGCTCCCAAGCTGTCACTACTGGGCGTATCGCGCCCAAAATCTGCCAGGGCCAGCCCCCAACAATGTACTCAGAGTGCTTCAGTTTTCATCCAAATCAGTTCACTTTCAGGAAGTTATAGCCGAACGTGTAAACACCGTTTTATTGCTGTCCAGTATTTCCATCATTTGCCCGAAGCATAGCTTCGAGGTGAGTAATTAATATCAGCTAATGAAAAATTCATCCGAAATTGCAAATGACCTCAAAGGTCAATCAAGTTAACCAGAAATGGTGCGACCCTATAGGCCATACATCAATTCCTACTTGCAGTCCGTAGTAACATGCCTACCTTACACCATTTCATAGTCATTACCATTTTAAGGTGTACGTGACTGCCTGTGACCTTCAGAAGTTCTTCAGATTTGATACAACAGTTGAAATTGCAGGCCATGTACATTTTCCAATTCATGTGTAAGGATACCGCAGTTAATACATACTATGTTTTCCAAGTTATGAAAGTTCAAAGGTTTTGAATTGCTAACTAACCTTCAAGGTCACTCAAGGTCATTGGTATTGGTGCTGTTCGACAGGCCACATACAAAGATAGGAAAGGCGATGCCAAATAGGATTGGTCTGGAGTAGTTAAGGGTCACTCAAGGTCATTGAAAACAGCACCATTTGATACAGCACATACGAATTCCTATTAGCCTTCCATAGTAACTATGTCCCTATCTTGTACCGTTTCTGAGATATAGTGAGGTATTGGTTGAAAACTGCTGATTTTAACCTACTTCACCTGTAAATGGCATCCTCACTGGGGGTGATCCCATAGGAAGATTTTTGGTGTCAAAAAACCAGAGACCTGTGCTGTCTGTAATAATGCGTATAGTTGTTTTGATACTTGTAACAGACAGAGAGAGAGACATGTGACCGTGCATATACCATGCTCACATAATGTCGCACGGTAACAAAATTTTGCTTAAATATTTGCAACTTAGTAACATAACTCCTAATACTATCAGTTCCATTTAACGGCTGTTTTACCAAACGAATCTGGGTCAGCCAGTTTCCTCTCTCAGGTTTCCTGCACCTGTTCCACCTCTGGGAACTGGTGGAATGGGATTTTTGAGCAGGTTTTTCTTCCTGCCATCCAATTATAAGTGTCAAAGCACTCACAGGAACACACGGGAAGGCATAAAAGCCATTAAAGCTGTTTATAGGTATCACAAGTACATTCAGAAGGTCCACATTTGGCACACATGCCACAAAAGAGTGTTTTTATGCAACAGGTCAGCTGCTGTTCAACAGCTCATGATAATTCAATCAGCCTTTGTATCATTTTATCGACATGTGAATTTCAGTCTGGATAATAAAAAAACACCTGATAAACTAGATGGCTGTTTTGTGTGTAATTCTCACAATACAGTATTCAGCTCGAAGGCTATCTGTGCACAAGCTGTTTACTTTCTGCATTCGACAATGCCTAGTGTCACGTGCCTGCAACTGAGTGATGTCAGTGTTATCTGCCATGTTATCTATTTTCACTTTCCAATTCAGCTCTGCTTTTATTCCATGTCGGTCAGCCAGGCAGCACAGCGGCGTACAATATTGTGCATCGGACGTTGCGAAAATTTGGGTAAGTTTCTTGTATGAAGTGTACAGCCAGGGGAATAATTTTGAAGTAATTCTAACAGTAACTAGAAACCGTAAGCATCGCCGAGCCGCTGCAAAACCGGCAGCATGCGCGCAAAACCCCTAATGCTGTCAACACTAGGAGGGAGGGAGAGTGGGGG
>Ga0209780_1003692_pt1 | contig 11532 bp, 5 predicted proteins | sample WorMetexBAHAMAS2_FD_187384 | JGI IMG/M metagenome (GOLD analysis project Ga0209780, IMG submission 187384) | Marine gutless worms symbiont microbial communities from Max Planck institute for Marine Microbiology, Germany - Inanidrilus exumae... | ecosystem: Host-associated > Annelida > Digestive...
AGTGTCGGCCGCCGGGCGCATGGGCGGTCGGGCGGCCGACACTACACGGCGGGCCAGTACGTTTACGTTTCGTTAGGGCGACACCTTATTATTATTACGCTGGCCGCGTCTATAGCGGAAAGCGCAATGTAACGGTCCGGCGTCCGTCCGTCTGTCTGTCCCGTCAGCATACTCACTATGACTCACTAGGGGGCAGCGTGCGACGCGGCCAGCGTACATTTCGGCCGGACAATACGGAGGTACTTGTTACTACTACTACTACTAGTACTACTGTTGCTGTTGCTGCTGCTGCTGCTACACTATAAGTCGTTACGAAATGATCATGCACGTCACAACCACTGCCACTGTGTTATCGAGTCGACGTTACGTAGTAGTTTCTGTTTGACATTATACTTTGTTGATGTTGATCCAATAGTCGATGGACATAAGTTATGACTGCATAATGGCCTATGTGTGATCCATCTGTGATTTTTTTTTGTTTGTAATTAAAACTGATGCATGTGAATTTTACGTTAATCCAGTGTCAATACATTGTGCTGTTGTGTAAATAAAGATTATTTTCGTTAACTCTGTAATAAAAGGTGCAGTACATTAATCACGGCTTGTACGGTAGTAGTCCCAGGCCCTACAAGCTGTTGTAAAAACCTACAGCCAAAGTAATTGGAATGGCCAAATTTCGAGCTCCTGAAGCTCCAAAACTCCTGAACTAATTTTGACGAAACTTGTATATAAATATGCTACCACAGTGCAAATTCATGTGGCGCTTCGACAACGTGTGTGGTCTAGGCGAACACCTTTTTACTCGACCTTTTTTTATTTCAGACTATTTCTGGGATCGTGCTGAACCCGCAGCGGTGGACCGATTTTTACGATGAAATCTCAAAATAACCCTTTTGGGGTGCGAATTGGCATTTTCAAGCCTAATTCGTAAAATTTAAAACCTGCATGTTATCGAAACTGCTGCATCGATTTCAACCAAATTTTGCACAGTGACAGAGACCACTAAATACTCTGCATGGGTGGTCCAAGATGGCGGACGGCCGTTGTAACAGCAAACATCAAAATATCAAAAAATTCCAGTTTTGTTTGAATAATAATAATGATAATAATAATATCAACAAAGCAATCGTAGATATCAGACTTCGCCCGCAGTGTGCAATGATCCAGTGGTGTAGCTTTGGCCTGAAGAGGAGGACGACCAAGCTCGAGGTGTACTTATAAAGTGGGGGTCCGTTCCCCGTCCCCCCTCAAATTACGCCTACGGTGTAATCCCCCTTTGCGGCCGATAATAAGCTCGTCCAACACTTGCAATCAAGCGTCTGCCCCTGTCGTGTGCACGCCGCTGCATGGACCAGTTTAATTCGCAATTCATAGGGTAAGGGTGCTAGGCTTGTCGGGCACGTGTTTTCCCTTAAAATTGCCCCTTCCCCTTCGGGGATTGTCACCCAATGTAATAATACACAGTTCCTCTGGCGAAGCCCGCTCATAATCTCAAACGGCGTCTCGATCGGTTAAGCCGTTTTTGTATGGGTCCCAAATGCCATGTATTGTCAATGGGGAAGAAAACCCGCAAAATTGCCCCTTCCCTTGGGATTTCGTCACGATGCCGGAGGATGACCGAGCCACGACCATAAGCAACATGCAAAAACTCTGGTAAAGATCGCGCATGTGGTTCCAAAATTGTCCCCTCCACTTGGGGGATCTGCACCCCCATCTAATACATGATTCCGTGGGCCAACCCGAGTCTTTATGCAAAACGGTCGATCGGTTCAGCCGTTTTTGCACAGCGCACCGTAGAGTGCCTTATTACTTTACAATGGACCGGTACGTTTTCCCGCCAAAATTGCCCTTCCCCTTGGGGGATCGGGTGCCCAATGTAACACATGGTACCTAGGGCCCACCAGACTCATTAACCCAAACGGTATCTGAATCAGTTCAGCCGTTTTCGTATGGGTCCCAAATGCTGTGCTGTACAATGCATTGTCAAAGGGGAAGAAAACCCCCCAAATTACCCCTTTTCTTGGGATTGCGTCACCCCGCCGAAGAAGGATCGAGCCACGGCGATAGGCAACATGTACGAATATATGTAAAGATCGCGCGTGTGGTTCGGGAGATAGCTCGCAGACAGACAAACAGACACACACACAGACATTCTCATTACAATACTTCACCATCGCTCTAACCAGCGAAGTAATCAATTAGCTAAGATGCATATAGCATTACAAGGCGTAACAAGGTTTACACAAAAGTCGGCTGAACATTTCTCGTTGCTACTTCGTGGTGGAAAGCGGAAATAGCGGGAAAAAGTGGAACTGAAGATCCAGCGACCACCGCCAGTTTTAAAAGAAGAAATACAACACAACGACACATCTGTAGCGTGTGGCTGGCCCTGCGAAATCCGGGCGAAATTGTTTTTGGTTCAGCTTACACACGGGACTAATGGAAAAAGTCCGAGTTGTGGTCTACCTGTCGTCGGAATTCAGTCGAGGAATCGCAAGGAGAGTAAAGGTTCGTTCACACAGATGCGTTGTGTGTCGTGTTGATGTGCCGTGCAGCGCCGCGCGACACCGCACGGCACGTCAACGCACCGCAACACACCGCAACGCAACGCAATCGGTGTGAATGAACGCTCGCTTTACTCATGAAGCTATGAATAGCAACGAGAGCGAAACCGCATTTTTTGAAGTAACAGCTGACATAACCGCAACAACCATCGACCGAATGCTGCGATTGGTTGCCGTCAATGGATGGGCGATACTTTTGGACAAAATTCAATATCAGCATCGGTCTTTCGAATTTCGAACGACTAATACCTTTATCGAATTACGCTCGATGGGTTTTAAATGTATTTGTATAACCATTTACTGATGGCGTCTTAATCGGAGAATTCGGTCAATGGTTGTTATGGTTATCTTAGCTATTATTTCATCATCGTGATTTTGGGGGGTAAGTGACTAAGCGACTAGCCAGTATATATATACGGACGTCTACGGAACCGAAGTCAGCATCTCAGAGAACATATACTACAACCTTTAGTGGGCTGAAGAAGAGAAGATGGATCAACCGGTTGCGACAGCTGTACGTATTCCTGATTCTCCTGTGCCAAATAGTAATCAGAGTGACGGATTACTACAGCGTGGCGAACCGCAACACAACCAGCGACTTTTCTCGAAAAAAGACAAGTTATTATATATCGTCGTCTTTGCCACAGGAATTATATATGCTGTGATCGTGGTCGTCCTCTTGTCACTCGTAGTACTCATTTTGTTGCTGAGTATAGTCATCTTCGCACCACTTATCTACGACCGATTTATTCAGAAGCAGCTGCGAGCGGGCGACTGTCATCCATGCTGGCCCGGCAGTGCCGTCTCGGCCCATACAAATTGCTGCGCGGAGCAAACTCCCACTGATATTCAGAAGGTACGTACGCCTTTCTTCCTCTTTTTTCGCTATTCGTCACTGAGATTTCGGCGATAAAGCGCTACATAAAGCGAACTTTCGCTTATTTACTTACAAAGCTGAGTTTTAATAATTTATTATTTTAAATAACTAAGAACCGTTTTGTTGTTGAAGCTCAGAAGCTGAGCGCACTTTTGTTCCTCAATAAATCCGAACATTCACATTCACGTGCGTTAGATCCAGCCCCTTTTTGGAGCGGCAGGAACAACACGATAAAGAATTTAGGCAAAGTGCATACTAGCTGAACTTGAAATATGGCTTTACTTCTTTCGCTACACCGCTTGCTTGCCGCGAAGTAAACCCTTCAGCTTTGAGTATTCGGTATTAGTAAGCAATATACAATGCTTTTTAGCTTACGCAAGCGGCATCTAGCGGAAAGCGTAATATAACGGTCTGGCGTCCGTCCGTCCGTCTGTCTGTCCCGTCGGCATACCGCATTCTCACCATGACTCACCACGGGGTAGCATGCGACGCGGCCAGCGTACATTTCGGCCCGACAATACGGATGACCGACATAGTTGTTTGGAAATCAAACGGCGCCGATACACTGTACCAGCGCACACCGTCAGAAAAAAACACTGCCAACAGGTAGGTATGTAGGTCATTGTCTAGCAGCAGCGGTGTCGAAAACTATAGGGGCGTTTGTCATGGACAACTATAGACTCCGAGTGGTTAACTGTGCATGACGTCATGGTGGATCGGTGGATGAAAAACGACCAACCTAATAACACTAAATAAATAAATAACACTGCTGACGTCCACGTCTGAGACAAATCACACAACCGACGTTCAACCACTTTTAACCGTCGCCAGCTGCCCGCCCGTCCACCTAGTCAGCGATGACGGCAGAAAATTTTGTCTTTCACCTTATCAGCGCTGATTTGCTGCCGGCAGCAAAAGCAGCAGGAAAAGTCTGCTGAGTTCTAAAAATAGACATTACATCAGTGACTGATGTAAACAAAATGTATATGTCGTCAGACAATAAGTATTATTGCTTTCGTTTTTGGCCGTTGAATTTTTTTGACATCATGACACTGTAACACTGTCATCGGTACGAATATCATTATACAGCAGTAATCGTTGTGCGTAATGATGTAAAAAATCAAAGGCAAGAAAATATATGTATTTGTGTTTGTTTACATCACTGACTGACGTAATGTCCTAACTCTGCTGCTTTTTCTGCTTTTCGTCCAGCTAGTCATCGCTTAGTATATATGCCGCCAGAAAAGTCATCGCTATTAGACCAGCCCGAGAGACGATAATGGTTCGCACAATAAAGCTACAGTAATCGAGTGAAAATACAACCGACGCCGCGGAGCGTATAGCCAGGACTATATGTCTAGAGGGTCCTAAATTTAAGCAATGTGGGAAGCGAAATCTCCCGATGGAGACATGCAGTGCATTAGGCCCATCCATCATGACTTAAGCACGAGACTACATAAACCACGGGGTGCATATACCAACTACATCAGAACTTTATCACCGGATTTGTGAATCTCAGAGGCCACTCTGGTCGGAGTTGGGAGGTTCGGGGTGGGGGTTCGGCACCCGACCCTCTTGGCCACGCCCTTGTTTGATACATCCTTTTCGACAGGCAAGAGCACGAAAATAGATGTTCATTGTCATACGGTGATTTAAGTTCGTGTTGCTCTTTGTGGACACAGGGGCGAGGACAAGGGGGCTGGAGGGAGCTAAGCCCAAAACAGTAGGGCCTATATTCTGGCCTCGCCCTTGTGTGGACACCGTTTTAATTTCCCATAATGGGTCATTGTGTGTAGTCATTTCAATGCGTTGCAGATTGTGATCGCTAAAGAGGATGAACATCTACAAAAACATCGTACGTATAGGATCAGTACTGTTATGTCCGTTTTTCGGCTGGGTGTATGGATTTGGTTACTTTTGTTGCCCGTTTCGGTTTCTTTCTTACTTTTATTGTATATACACCAGTAGCTCCAGCGCATATAGACCTAATAGGTACGCACGCTGTATTTTTTTCACAAGTACGTACCTATTTTAATGTAGTATGTTATTTATCGTAAGTTACTTAGACGTGTGCTGTAGAAAATAAATGAAACTACAGTACACCACTGTTATTTCATACTACTTGCGCTGACTGATGAACGAGTGAAAGTTTGTTTCAGAGACGACGAAACTATGCAGCTTCGGGACACGAGAGAGCTGTCACGCTCACTAAATCTGCATACGCATTAGGCCTACACGGGGAAGTTGTCGGTACTTCAACAAGTGGTAATTTGACAAGAGGCTGCATCGCCCCCGCGCACAAATCGTTCAATCGTTTGCAGCCTTAAACGTTTCGTTTAAACAGTTTCAGCGTTAAACGATTCGAACCTCGTGGAAATAGTTAATGTGTCGGCAGAGTGTCGACACTTCGGCACCTATTGAGTGTGCGTGCTATTTTTAGTTATGCGCTGCGATTGATTGACGTGTCACGTCGATGCGTTGCAGCGACGCTGTCTGCTTACATGCGCGTAATAATACTAGCGTATGAAGCGTGAATGAAAGGCGTGCCACTACGCGCATACCGTTTGATATGACTGACGATTAAAACGTACATGTATGGTATTTATACGCTATTATTAAACAAATGATATTTTATATAACATATGCGTGCGCATCGAGCTATGGTCTACACGAAATTTTATTTTAATTTTACAAGTTTTGGGCTGTCTTACGGCACGCGTAGGTCCAGGCGTAAACTTCTTCGCAATAGTTGGGGCTCATGGCGAGCGCAGAGCGCGAGCCTATAACGGGGGTCTGAGGGCGGAGCACCAGCGGAGTCCAGGGGCAGAGCCCTTGGTCGGGGGGTCAGGTGGCGAAGCCTCCTGAAGCTGAAAGCATTTTAGCTTTGCTGAAGTGCAAATGAAGGGCAAATTCATCCATTTTGTTATTATGCAAACTGCTCAAATATGCTTTATGAAAGAATATTGTTGCGTTTCTGTTGTTTGAACACAGAATGACAGAATTATTTCGTGTTTGAAATCGCTTAGTTGTTAGATAGTCTGATTGACATGACTGTCATTTGGAGTCATTATACTGTTCGTTACACTGTGGAAGTGTGGGAGACAGCTTCATGATAGGCTTTTCATGTGACAAAAATGGGGGCTTAGAAACCTGAAAACTCAGGACTTTTAAAAGTAGGGGGCTCGAGCCTGGCAGCCTGGCAGCCTAATAGAAGTTTGCGCTTATGCGTAGGCGTAACGTTTATGCAGATTTAGTGAGAGTGACAACGCTCGTTTCCCAAAGTTGCATTTAGCTGTGTCGTCCCTGTAACTTTTTATGCAGCCTGCATCCACGGCTATGCCTGTAGACATCTTAGCGCTCCTAGCCGATTTCGTATAGAGTCGCTTTACAAATTTTGTACGTGTTTGTATTAATTGTACAGCGCGACATGATGAGCAGTCGACTGACGCTAACAAATCGCCGACATTCAACCATGTTCAGTGCGCAGCACATGTCGTTCTGCGCAACAGTCCTCAACAGTTGACCACTAATCGCGGTACTCACTGTGAACTCGCCATACGACACACACACACACACACACAACTTTATTTCACCACAAATACTGACTCAAATTTAGGCCTACTGTTTTTAACTTGAATGAGGCTTGAAGTAGAATGCTTACTTTCGTAAGCGAAATACAAACCAGACAGTTTCTTACCGAAAGTCTCATTTTTACGCTGGTACTTTCTTCCGGTTATTTAGGTAGGAGCAGACAACTAGCTGCCTCCAGCTTATATAGCCGTCCCTACTCACGTGCTTGTTAAGGTCATTGCATGGATCTCTCAGCCATGTCACGCAGACACTTAGACACCTCGTGGAAACCTGTTAATCAACTTAGAACATGTAGACCAAGTTGCCTAGATCTGTTTTAACACCTACAGTATGTTTAAGATGTTATCGCATTCGATCTTTAAAATATATCTCAATCTGCAACATTATTCAACATTCTCAACATTGTTGGCTGCGTTGCATAGTGGTAGAACGCCACGCCGGTCTCTGACCAGCGAACTTTTCCTGTCCCACGCTCGACCTGTAGCCGATGGGTGACCACTTATGTAGGTCAATCATCCGGTATAAGATCAGACAACTAGGCCAACTCAGCCTTTCATTTTTTCGAGGTCGATAGGTGAGTAGTAAGCTGATCCAGATGTGCGCCACCTTGCTCGGGCGACGCCACCTGGTGAATGCTTACGAAGCGGATGCAAGATGGCTCATTCTATTCGTGATGAACGCGTGTGTGAACCCCATGCCATCTAGCCGGTTGTCACGCCACTGGTCACTATTCGTTGAGTGCAAGCGTTGGACAGTCTGCATTTCAATTTTTGCATTAGTTGCTACAACATAATTATACCACTTAAGCATTGCACATACAGTCACAACCAAACAATTAAGTTTTAACTTTTCCATACGCTCGGTCGGCTCGCGAATGCTGCCCGGCCCATTAGCATTTTTATAATTATTATTAACTCCGCGAAAGCGAGGAATGTTCACCGGCGTTAGTTTGTTTGTTTGTGTGTGTGTCTGTCTGTCTGTGACCACGATAACTAAAAAGATTGTGAACGGATTTGTACCAGATTTTATGGGAAGGTTCCTAGGGGAAAAGGGAAGACCAAGTTCGTGTTTCGTTACGATCGGTAGAGGGATGTGGAAGTAACCGTCAAAAACTCGTAAACCGGCGATTGTTTACATTTTATACTTCTTCGAACGATCATACATGAGACACCGAATAATACCTTAACTGAAACTGAACTTGAACTGGAGTTGCAAGAATTTAGTAGGTGTGGCAAGTGTTGCCAAGTGTTGGCGACAAACGTTCGCGGGGAGTTATACTCTTTCAGAGTACTTTCCATCTAGTTCTATATAACACTGTTTCCTTGTTCACTTTTTGACGTCGTCCACCACTCGTTGAATAAAGATTATCAAACGCTTTAATCGTTGCAAAACCCTGGATAATTTGTGCAATTTAAAGTCCAAAAGCTGGGCTAAATCTTTCAGTGAGATGACTTCTTGTGAATTATTGATATCCGACATGTTCCTGTGTAGATCACATTTATCAGACGGTCCGGGGTTGGGACGACAGTCGTCAGCCGGCGTTTATTCACGACTGTATCCAGTATAACCGGACAACCGGGCAGTTCCGAGTGTTGCAGGACGGCAAGTACACCATCACCAGTCACCTGGCCTTCGACGGCCCTAGCAGCGACGTCTACGGGCAGAGGGTGATGCGCGTCCGCTTAAAGCAGCCGGTCGTGAAATACCTGCAGATGGGCCCGGCAAACGATTCACGTCGCGGCAGCGCACCTGTACACACAAGCATGGTGACGGTGGTGGCGAGATTCAGAAGGAATGAGTTAATCTATGTGGAAGCTAAACCGGTCGATCGGCTGAGCCGACGTGGCTACAGCACTTTCAGCCTGTCGATCGAAGCTCCATCATCGCTGACTTAGTGGCTGTTGACGTTCTGAACCTACTCTCCAATCGGCATCTCGATCGTTCATTTTTGCATGGTTCACGGACGTTACCAACAGACAAACACACAGGCAGACGCACAGACCACGCTATTCCGTCTGTAGAAATAAGCTGCCGCATCTTATGCATCGAGTGCATGCGATACGGTCTGATCACAGGCAGCGCAGTAGCGCTGCATTGTTGTAAGGCCCATTCAAAATCAATAGGAAAAATGGAAAATTCGACCCCCTGTAAAATTGTAACCCCTGAAAATTTTATTTTGAAACTTGGCGTACGTGATTACGTCGAGAACATCAACCATTACACAAATTTTCATGTACATCGCTTCAGTGGGGGCTTCTCCACAAATAGGTGAAATATAACCTTTTTGTGACTTTTTTCTTGTCCTGTCCTGTCCTTTTTTTCTCGCACACACGCCCAGCTCGAACCGCGCGTCCGATATTCATGCTTTATGGCTCAAATAAGTTAATAACGTGTTTCAGCCCAAGGACTGTCCTTTTTGGGGTTAGGACGATGAGTGACATTATTCGGGGAAATGTACCCCCAAAACTCCCAAAAGGGGCGTGAATAGGCATTTTCAAGCCTAACTAGCATAATATTGAATCTCACATATCTCGGCCGCGGTTCGAACGATTTCCACAACATTTGGCACCGTGACGCAGTTCGACCCTCTTTACCGTTTCGACCGTTAAAAATTTGAAATTTCGAAAATCCAAGATGGCGGCGGCCGCCATATTGAAAAATCGAAAAATCACCATATTTGAGACGCGGTTGGAGCGATTTCGACGAAATTTGGTACACTGATGCAGTTCGACCTTCTTGACCGTTCCGATCGTTAAAAATTTGAAATTTCAATAATTTTAGATAGCGGCGGCCGCCCTCTTGAAAACTAAAAAATCACCATATGTCAGCCGCAATTTGAGCGGTTTAGTCGAAATTTGGCACACTGAAGCAGTTCGACCGTCCTGGCGTGTCCGACCGTTAAAAATTAAAGAAAAAGTAAAATCAAGATAACGGCGGCCGCCATATTGAAAAATCGAAAAATCGCCATATTGCAGGGATTCGAACTCATAACCGTTAATTGTAAGTCCAACGCCCTAACCACTAGACTTCCGAGCCACAAATTGCCACACCAGTATGTTACTTCATCATTTAAAGCTTTTGACTATGCAGTATATTGTATACAGTGAGAATTTGCTCCATACTCTTTCTGGTGAAGTCCGATGCAATTTTCCAGTTGGATGGGACTAGTAAGCAAAATCTGTTGTTACTTTGCGTCAGCGAACGACGTGTCAATGACGACGATTACCAAATTGAAACCGCAAGTAGTATTCCAATATGGCGTCCGTTCGCTTTTGCAATACCGCAACACCGTAAATAGGCTTGTGCAATAATATGCATCTGTAAAATAACTTTAGTGGAAAAACTGCAAATATAAATGTAAAAAATTGTCGTTTTATAACAACGTGTAAGGCCCATAATTGACACATATAAAACAGCAGAAATTCTCTTTGGCACGTCAAGGGCCGTGGGTATAATTAAAATGTGTATTGTATCCATGGCCCTTGACATGCCAAGAAGAATATTTGCTGTTTTATATGTGTAAATTATGGGCGTTATAAAACGACAGTTTTTACATTTATAATAAATGATAATGCAACTACTTTAAGAAATGATCATGCACACAACCACTGCCAGTTACTGTGTTATCAACGTTACGTATAGTAGTTTCTGTTGGGCATTATACTTTGTTGATCTGATAGTCGATGAACATGAGTTGTGACCGCATAATGGCCCATATATGACGCAACTGTGATTTTTTGTTTTGTCATTTTAAACTGATGTGTGAATGACCACCGCTCAGCGTGAACTTTACGTTAATCCAGTGTCAATACATTGTACTGTTGTATAAATAAAAAGTATTTTGGTAACTGTGTAATAACAGATGGGGTAATCACGATTTGTACAACAGTACAAGCTGTTATAAAAACCAATAGGCCTAGCCAAAGTAATGGAAATTGCCAAATTAACAACAACAACAACAATAACTAGATGGTATTGTGTGAAATGCCCCTGCTCTAGATTAAGCTGGCCATCTCGTCAGCTTTTGAGCATACGTAAATCTACCGTATCGTAACGTATCGTACAATACAGCATTTGGCTCGAACCGGTCGGCTGTCTGTGCACAAGCACTTCCTGCATACAACGAGGCCTAATGTCACGTGACTAGATAGTCGAGGGTGATTGGCTGACTGCGACTGAGTTATGTCACCGTTAACTGTCGTACGATACGATACGATACGGACGTCGCGGAAACTTTGGGGAGATTTCTTGTACGGAGTGTAGATGTCAGGGGAATGACTTTGAATTGATTCCAACGGTAAAAATGGAAACTATACATTCCGTAAAGGGTTATTTTGGTAGCGAATTTTTGGCGATCTGTAATTATTGCGAAGTTATGTCAGCCTGAACTCGCAACACGTTGAATTTTTAAAAGAAATTTCTGCGTTTTTGGAAAAACGATTTCTTACAGTAAAAATTTCAAATTCTGCTCCGAAAGTTTTCATCGTGCTGTGTTAAAAT
>Ga0209780_1003693_pt1 | contig 11531 bp, 7 predicted proteins | sample WorMetexBAHAMAS2_FD_187384 | JGI IMG/M metagenome (GOLD analysis project Ga0209780, IMG submission 187384) | Marine gutless worms symbiont microbial communities from Max Planck institute for Marine Microbiology, Germany - Inanidrilus exumae... | ecosystem: Host-associated > Annelida > Digestive...
GATGCAATTTTCCAGTTGGATGGGACAAGTAAGCAAAAGTAGTTACTTTGTGTCAGCGAATGACGTGTTAATGACGACGATTACCAAATTTAAACCGCAAGTAGTATTCCAGTATGGCTTCCGTTCGATTTTGCAACATGGCAACACCGTTAATAGGCTTGTGCAATAATATACATCCGTAAAATAAATTTAGTAGAAAAACTGCAGATATAAATGTAAAAAACTGTCGTTTTGTAACAACGTGTAAGGCCCATAACTGACAGATATAAAACAGCAAAAATTCTTTGTGGCACGTCAAGGGCCGTGGATATAATAAGAACTGTGTATTATATCCACTGCCCTTGACGTGCCAAAAATTTTTTTTGCTGTTTTATATGTGTCAGTTATAGGCCTTACACGTTGTTACAAAATGACAGTTTTTTACATTTATTATTAGATGAACATCATTGTTGTATGGCTTAATATGAGCCTGAAAATACTAATGAGGTATTCAAAAAAACAACTAAAGTTATTAGCATTTTCTTAATGGTTGTCGTTGTATAGCGAATTGTTTTACGTTTAATTATTTTTCAATAACAACAGATCAAGCATTGCGCTCACCGAAAACCATCAGAAATTGGACTATTTTAAGACATCTATAGAGCGATAAAGCGATTTCAAGCCAAGTTTTAACTGTACTAGTGCCGAACGTGCCAATGTTGTACTGATGGCTTAAATTTGGACATAACTGTTTAGGATCAATTCGCTATTGAGAGTTTTACATAAAATTTGAAATCAAATATATAGTACACAACGGCTTCAATATGGAATGTAAATTTCTGTGATTGGATTCTTATTTTGGTAATATTTTGGACAGTAAACAAGAGAAGAGTCTATCTCGTTTTATAAATATCTTAAATAAGTTTTTCTTGAGCTGTAAGCTTAGGTCTGTGTGCTGCTTTGATTACAAAATGCGGGAGTACCGGTAGCTTTAATGTGAAACGCATTTGCATTGTTGAAGTGAACTGTTAATGTGAAATGTTAATGCATGTTTTGTCAGATTCCCACTCTGGACCGCAACGGATTTGTTATGTCCGGTACACTGGCTTTGCTCAGTTTCTGTGTGAATCCGTTCATCTACGCCGCACGTTACGAAGTCTTCAGACGTTATCTGAAGAAGATGCTCGGAAAAGATGGCTCTAATCTGGCTAGCACCGGCGGGCAAGCTCCGGGAACTCAGTCCAATCGTCGAAGTCATGTTTGAGTTTGATTGGCGTCATTGAGGATATCATCTGCACTGCATGTAGACGTGAAAGTGAAACGTAACGTTTGGTTGTATGTTTATTATTGTACTAGCAGCTGTGAACGTCGGCAATGCCGCGTGAAACAGGTGATAATCTAGAGGGCACTCGGTACAACGCATACCGCCGCCACAGTGTTGTTACCGGCGAGTAGCAGGTGCGCTAACCCTAACACGTAACCCTAATCCCAACCTTCCCAAATTTAGCAAACTGTTCTCTTGTCAATAAACTACCTATTATCAAAATTTCACGAAAGTCAAATCCATTCATTACTTTTAAAGTTATGCTGCTCACAAAAGAGCAAAGAGACAAACAAACACTGGTCAAAACATAACTCCTTGTGGCGGAGATGACAATGCTAGTATATCTGTCAGCACGTGTGTTATTTGACTACTTATCCTATATCAGCATCTAGTAGATTTATCGACATCGAGACGAATGTTATGTATTTGAATGGTGTTGCGACAGATGACACAGTAATATAGTGTATGATTGCACTAAGTACACCGGTCCGCATTAATGTTAGATGTAGTGGATTTAGCTGTGCACATCACATCTGACTAATCTGCATAGCTAGATGACTGCACTACGCTTTTTGTCACGATCACGGTGTTGTAAATGAAGTCTGGCGCTCAGAGTCATGAACTTGCGCCGGTCCAGCTACTTTCACAACAGTGTCCTTGCTTTGATGAGAAAGTCAAAAATCGGCAAGTTCAGAGTTAGGCATAAGGTTTGGAAGGGTAGTAACTTGAGTGTTGGTGATACAGAATTCAGTTATCCTTCTAGTGTATCCTCGGTGCCGAAAATAAGCTCTACCCGTTCAGCCATATTGATACAATACCACCAAATGCAACTCGTAGTCGAGACTTTTGTTGCGTCAGTCAATGAATAAATGAAAGGATACACGTCGTCACTCGTGTTGTATTGCTTATACTGTTATCAGTTTTGTTAGCGAACGTGAACTCACGTTCACGTTCGCTATATGCTATCGTCCGTCCGCCTGTCTGTCGTCTGTCGCCTGTCTGTAATGTTCGTGCGCCGTACTCAGCGGGTTGAAATTTTAGGTACGTTGGCCATCCATTGACATTCATTAAAAATTTTACGGAGATCGTCCCAGGGAAACTCCTCCGTCGGGCGGTTAAAACGCAAGAGGGGTAGCCAAATATAGCGATTTTTCACCTTTGTAATGCTGTATCTCCGAAACGGTGCAAGACAGGAGGTAAATTATTCTTAATCACTAATAGGACGTCGTATATGAGCTTTCGATTGTTACCAAGATCGGTGACCTTGAATGACCTTGAACGGCGAAATGGCCCTTATTTTACCTTATTTTGCCAAATTTGGTAATTTCAGTGGCATATTGCTTAAAAGTGGTTGACAAAGCCATAACTATGGACAATTTACGATTACTATGTCTAGTAGTAAACGTCTACAGAGGGACCGCGCGACGCCTACGGTATAAATTCCTAGCAGATTCATAAATTCAAGACTTAATGCGCAGTACTTGCCTAGCTATCGTTTTGATAAGAAGTCGTATATGAGCTTTCAATTGGTAACAAAATCAGTGACCTTGAACGGCGAAATGGCTCTTATTTGGCGTTATTTTACCCAATTGGGTAATGGCCCTAATTTTGCATTATTTCACTAAGTCATGTACGATGTCGTCGTAAAACAATTGTTAGGCTTACCTCGGTTTCAAAATCTACTTTTGATAGTTTATGACCATTTTAATACCATCTCAGTCTATCTGCGCAATTATTCAGCGATTACGTAGGCAAACCAAACTCTGATAACTCGGTTTGATGGGCGTAGGTGCATAGATGATTGGGTGCACTGCATATCTTACCATTGACGCTTATTTATAGTAGAAATTAGGAACTCAGTTTAATAGGCGCAGGATCTGGCCTCTACATGTACAATGTCGTCGTAAAACGTTCACGTTCGCTAACTTATCTTCTGATGAGCTCTTGTACACTTGTTTGTTGATTGTTGGCCGTAATTATGAAAGATACGCAATATGTTCATTACATAGGCCTGCTTTTAATAAAGTTGAGTTGAGTTGAGTTGAGTTGTTTCTCTGTAAACGCGTATAGCATCGCGGAACAATATTATTTGCATCTTGAATGTCTAGACGACGTGAAATCTGTAATATGGTGTAATTTCTCGAGTTCCAATGTGCTGTCTACTATTGTAGCATTATGATGGAAAGGTATACATGCATTCAATATCCATCTCGCTTATCAGGAGATAAGTGTGCCAAATTTCGTTGCGACTGAAAACTTTTGTGTAAAATATATCGAAGATTGCAGAGTTGGTCATTGTTGTATGCAGAATAGTCCACCGAAGATGTTTCTATGACAAGTAGATAATTGAAACACAATCCTTTGGTTGCATGCAGCATTGGCCTCGTTAAGTCGGTGAATCCGGGTGTTTATATCGCAATCGATCACAGATGCAACAGTACTCGGATATAACTAATGAGCATCTGTACAACATGGGCCAATAAGTGAACCCCTACTCGTTTCTCAACAAATTGTGCTACAATAATGTGCCAATGAAGCATGTTTTGTCAGAATTGAGTGTGTGCGTAACATAGCTGAAGGACAATAAAATTCTATCGGTTAAGTATATATGACTTCATACTTGGCGCCATTCTTGAGACAGTGGTAAAATAGGTAAATAGAATAAAATTATAATTGAAAGATTGGGGCAAGAAAGGATTAAGCTGTTCAGAAAATGTTAAAGAAATTTTCTGCTAAATAACGGTATAATAGTGGACTTCAACTCTTTTCAAATAACATGTGTGTTTTTTGTTAAAGTCGAGCCATTTAATACAGCTTTAGTGGACAGTTATAATTCATTCTATTTATGTCATTATGACATAGAATATTTAATAGTATAACAATATAACAATAATGACTATATATTCTCGTTCGTGAATACATCAAAATATCAGTAAAAGACTGTTTTTTCACATTTAGAGTTACTCACTTCATAAAAAAAACTATGGCATTCACTTTTTGGTTCACCCGGTGAGCACATCACGATACGATGATACTGGAGACTACAGCAGATAACCAGCACACAACATCGTTAGTTGAGCTGAAGCTTGTGACTTCTCTTGCTGCTCTTGTGCTGACTAGTTCAAATCACAATTGTTGTGATTAACGTAGTTATATTTGTAGCTTAGCAAATTATCAAATCAGAATCAACATGACCGGTTGGTATACTGTCGATTACTCTACTGAGGTCTCGGAAGTTCTAAGCGGCGGTGATGCGACATTAAACTCAACCGTTCTGCTGCCGACCACATCGGTGATTCTGCCCAAGCAGACCAATCCAGCGAACATACTGATACCGGTGGGCATGGTGATTTTCAGCGTTGGTATCACAGCCAATGCCGTCGTTCTTGCCGTTCTTGTTCGCGCTCGTCGGGAGTTTGGCAGCAGTGTCCATACACTCATCTCCAACCAGTCGGCGATGGATCTCACCACTTGTATATTCGGTATGGTTCATCTTGCTGTGTGGCTTACGCACGGCTTTCGCTACAAAGGCAACCGGATTCTCGACGGCGCAATATGTGTCCTCATACATGGAGCAACATTCACGGTGATTGGGGTGACGGCAGATAAACTTGGTCTGGTGGTCATCACCCTCGAGCGCTACTTCAAGATCGTCCACGCCATCGCTCACCGGAAGTACTATCGCAACTGGATGACCTCAGTGGGCGTGGCCGTGCCATGGATTGGTGCAACGTGCTTGATTCTGTTTCCAGCTATGGGTACAACAAGAATCATTAACGGCCGCTGTCTGAGAATGGGTGTCTGGCCGAATGAAGCCATGGAAAAGGTAGCCATACATTGTTTTTAAATTGTAATTCATTTTTCATCTCACTGTGTGGTTGCGCAATACGTACAGCGCTGGATTAGCGATTTTGATCTCGTAGATTCAAACCCCGGTCTTTCCGCTTTGGCATGGATTTTGCTGTTTGGACCTACAGGATATAACGTCCTTTGTTGAATGGAAATCCAGTACTCGGTGACCTGGGCAGCTCTGATCGATTCGTTGTACTTGAGATCGTCAACAAAGTTATCAAAAATATTGAGCGTCACCCGTATACTAAGAGCCACATTCACCAAATGTATGTGTAACTACTCTTCCCAAACCACTGAACCGAATTGCATAAAAATTATACCAGCAAATAGAGCGTCTTACGCTGATTATATAGGCTACTTAGATTTGAAATATTTACCCCACCATAATTATTTAAAAACCCAAAACCTTATTTCTGGGGCTCCGTAATGTTAAACCAATGGGAAATAGAGGACTCCATATCTCAGGAAGTAATTGAGAGAGGAAGCTGAAATTTGGTATGTGAATTGATAGGCATAGTAGCTTTACTACTGTAAAAATTTTATCCGCTAGTGGGCGTATTTGCGCCACCTAGTAATGTTAAAACAACGGGAAATAGAGGACTCCATAACTATTATTAGGTAAGTAAGTAACAAGGCAGGTTTTGATGTGCTGCATTCAAAGGAGATGAATTTTGTTACCTTTTTGGAAGATATATTAGTATAATGTGACGCTCTTCTCAGCTGTACCATAACACATAAGAAACCCATTAAACACTGAAAATGTGTAATAATAATAATAATAAACATATTTGTATAGTACCATAGGGTCGTAACTTCAGAGGCGCTTGGGCCAGGTAGTGTCACTACTAGTGTGTTAGTAATCACTGATCAGTAGAAGTATGAGAGAAAGCCTAAGAGTAGAGGTGAGTTTTTAGCTTATATTTAAAAGAGGTTACAGTGTCACTGTCCATAACTGTCTTTGGCAGCGAGTTCCAGATGGCTGGTGCTGTGCAGCGGAAAGCGCGCTTTGTCATTGTTGTCTTGGTGAACGGTCGGCACAGCGCCTGAGTGGCCGATCGTTGTCGCAGATTGTAAACGTCCTCTATGCCCTGCAGTAGGCGATGGAGGTAGGATGACGTCCACGTGCTGCGGACCTTGTAATAAATATATTACTTCTATAGAACAATTCATGTCAGAAACGACACAACGCCTATGTACGAACCACAATTGTCAGATTTTGTTTGTTTTGGTGTATATTTTGTATGGTTTCTTTTACACGGGGAGTGCGAATAGCCTGGGCAGGTTTTGGTGTGCTGCATGCAACTAAGTTAATCGGACATGCAGCACGTCTACTTCATTGACGTGATCGAGATGTCAAAGATGTTGACGACAGCAAGTTTGATTAAAGTGTTTACATTTTTGATTGACATGTTGACGTTCTCGGACATTGAGGTTTTTTCTGTGATTGGGTGACAGCGAATGGTCTTACATTGACGATCGTCAGCCTCTGATTGGCTGCTGATCTCGGGCCTAGATGGGACCACCGGCAGTGTTGTCGAGAAGAAGGTCACTTACTGAGCTGGCGACATAGCATACTACAGACATATAATGATGTACATTTATTCTTTATTTTTTGGTTTTTAATAAAATAAAATAAACTAATATAAATAATAAAATTCTTAAAATCGTACGATCGTCTCGCCTACCACTCGCACAGTCACAGCTGTCATACAGCGAACCTAGGCAAGTCACTCACACACATATGTGTCTATTCACCAAGCAAATCGTCACCGGCAAAGAACGGTGATGCTCTGGGACCGGGGAGGTAACCGCGGTCCTGCCAAACTGTGATGGCGGCCGATTGCCGTGTGTATGACTCACGACTTCTGCGGGCTTTCTGCCTAGGAAATCGACATCGGCACCGACCCCTACGATCCTTAGGACTATGGGTCACATTTGCATCTACTCATTCGTTTAAATAAGTCAACGACGTACGTCACATCGACAGATTAAGAAGAGTCCGTAATTAATTCGTGTGACACTTTATAAGCTTATTTCGCTTATATTAAACTAAACATAACTTAGTCTAAGCTTAAGCGAGATCCGAAAGCTCGGTTTTAGCGTAGATTAACTTCGCTTTTAAAGAATGACTTGAATATAGGCCTACCAACCATAAATAAAGGCAACTCATTTCCACAGTTCGAGTGCCACTTTTGGAAGACTGCATCAACACGATAAAATATAACTCTCTTAACTGCAGTACAGAATATGTTAAAACAACGAACTCCCACTGCAAGTTTCTGGTTAGGTCTATTTTTATTATCAAGGTCATTTATGTGTAGACATACCACATAGGCCTAGATGACAGCTTTTGGTGTTCGATCAATGATGTGATATAAATTGTTTTTCCCGTGTTTCCTCTGAAGCATGCGAATGAAACTGTTTGGCAGGCTTTTGCGGTTGTCCGATTCATATTTCACTACGCTCTGCCAGTCGGCGTGTTCGCGTTCTGCTACGGGCGTATATTTCACACCATCAGACGCCAGAGCAAAGTCGTCGCTGGTCACGTGGGTCAAGACGCTGCCATGGCAACCACATCACGTGATCAAAGCCCGGGACAGGTTCATCAGCAGGCGATCGGCAACAAGTTGTCTCGCACAGAGATGAACGTTCTAAAGACGATGGTCACCGTCATCGTCTGCTTCATGCTATTCTGGAGCGTCCCTGATATTACAAACCTACTGTCAACTTTCGGGGTTTGTAACGCAATGAACATATTGTGTATAGTGTTAGGCATATAGTGTGGTATTTAGGAATGGGCAAGGTGGGCAGTTGCATAGGGGCCTCTACAAACAAGGCACCTAGGTACAAGTTAACTCCATGCGCACACACATTTCATAAGCAATTATTATAATACCTAACATTATATTTTTATGAAATAATAGTTATTGACTTTCTGTCCATTATTGGACCACAAAATACATTCATATGTATCTCCCCCTCCTACATTTTGTATTGTCAATAATAAATTATTTTATTGTGCATTTCATCATTTTTTCATGCACGTGTGATGCTTTTATTGTACTGAATTGAACTATTAATGCACATTTTGTCAGATTCCCAGCCTGGACTACAACGGATTTGTTTTGTCCGGTGTATTCGCTCATCTCGGTTTCTGTGTGAATCCGTTCATCTACGCCGCACGTTACGAAGTCTTCAGACGTTATTTGAAAAAGGTGTTCGGAAAAGATGGCTCTAGTCAGACAATCACTGTCAGGCCAGCTACGATAGCTCAGTCAAATCGTTGCAGTCACGTTTGAGTTTCATCGGCGTTCTTTTGCTACAGAACATATAGCCTGCACTAGTCGTTAACGTGAAAGTGAAACGTAACGTTTGGTTGTATGTTTATTATTGTACTAGCAGCTGTGAACGTCGGCAATGCCGCGTGAAACAGGTGATAATCTAGAGGGCACTCGATAGAACGCATACCGCCGCCACAGTGTTGTTACCGGCGAATAGCAGGTGCGCTAACCCTAACACGTAACTCTAACCCTAACCTTCCAAAATTTAGCAAACTGTTCTCTTGTCAATAAACTGCCTATTATCCATCGAATCCACCCATAACTTTTTAAAGTTATTCCGCTGATAAAAAAACAAACAGACAAACAAATACTGGTCAAAACAACCCTTGCCAGCGTCTGGCGGGGGTAACAATGCTATTACACGTGTTAATACTTGTGATATTTGACTATTTATGCTACATCAGCAGCCAGTATGAGGCTTATCAGCATTCAGCAGAGTATGAAGTGTTCGCGTTTTGTGACAGATGACACAGTAGGACAGTGCATGAGTGCACTACGTACACATGTCCACTCCACGTTAATGGTAGATGTAGTGAATTTAGTTGTGTATATCACATCTAGCTGGTGACGTGATGCATCTGTTTAAAAGCACAAAATACAAGAGACTCAGCTGTCGTGATGCTCTGTGCCACGGTCGACGTCGACGTGTTGTAAACGAAGGCAGGCGATCAAAGTCATGAATTTGCGCCGGTCGAGCTTCGGTGACAACCCTGTAGGTGGCTTGGAGAAAAACTCGAAAATCGGCAAGTTGGCACAGTAGTGTCCAGTGGTCGAATTATCGGGTGACGGAAGGATTCCCCCCACTTCGGTGGAATTTTTCTTAGTTCGACCACTGGCGGTGTCATATAGGCAAAACAAATATAATGACAATATCTCGGAAATGACGCCATAGTCGCTGAAGGTCGCCAATACGCATATCAAATAGCGTCACTTTTCGATGATCTCACTTGGGTGTAAGACTAGCACACAAACTGATGTGAACTATTGTGCATTATTCATTATTGTGGTATCGTGTTAGTCTTCTTTCTGATAAGTAAGTGTCATGCACTAACAGTTACTAACTACACTGTACGTATAAGATGTCATACCCGCATCTGATATGCGTTGTTGTTTTGGCCCATCATGTCGCTTGCTTAAAGTAGAAAGTTACATTATGTTATTGATTTTCGCCTGTTGTATAAATATTAAATGAAGATTGCACCAGTGTTTTGCATATTCTATTTTCTTTCAACGCAGCTAGGCCTATTGCCCGGAATGTGATAAAGGTGAACTCCTGTTCAAAGTAATTTGGCAAAAGGCCGCATCGCTGTCTTGTTACCCCTCGCGGCTGCGAGTGGATTCGACCGATCTTGACCTCCATTTAATACAAGGTTACATGTACCCACATGAGTTAGCGTCCATACGGGCTCACGATCGGTTCAGCCGTTTTTGCGCAGCACACCCGTGTGACCAACACACAGACAAACAGACCACGCTACGTGCGACATCTGTAGCAATAAGCCGCATGTGTTCACTGCGTGCATACGATGCGGTCTATATACTGTTAATGTAAAACTGTTAAAAAATCAAGAATGGTGATATTACTAATTAAATGGTCTTACAGCATGTACTTGAAGTAAACTATATTTTTTTTCTGACGTAATATTGAGTCGTACCGCTAGTTACATTTATATACAATGCAATGCATTGCAAGCTTACAAAATAACTGTATGTCTGTTAGTGCGGCCGTTTGTCTTGCGCAGTTAACGAGCACATTCAACTTATATCACCTCGATGTACGTGGCAGGTTGCTGTTCGTCAGTCGCTGAATCTCTTGCATCGCTGGGATCAATTCTCTTGTCTTCTGTTACGGTTGTTGTCTTCTTCGTGATGTCCTTGTCCCCACCGGAATCGGAAATATTAACATCATTGTCTTGTCTCGTAAAAACGGCCAGTAGTCGCAAAGGCTTTTCGTGTTCAGGTAGCAACTCGAGGTATTCTCTGCTCGAACTACCGCCTGGTACTGACGGTTGCATTGTGGGATAAGCGTAGTCGCCATTGACGTCACTGTCGTCTGCCGCATCTGTTGGTCGAACGACTGCGTAGTCTGCTTCATCGCGCTCCATCGGTGTTAATCCAACATCGGTCTTAGTCGCTGACCTCTGTTTATTTACGATATCTCTCGATTTAGCTGCAATTACGACCAGAAAAATATATTTTACGGGTTTCCTGTGCCGGATTATTAGGAAATAAATTTTAGCAGAGCACTGACAGGTAGACATGTTTAGCCGTTACTGTCACAGTGGATGATAACTGCAACAAGAACAGGTCTACAGTGTCTGGCTAGACAATATTGCGACTTTTGACAAAAGGTGTACAATTTCTTGTTAATAAATTAATGCTTTATTGTGAATTTTTGGAATTATTTGTAAGATTCTGGTGATCCAGCCGTGCAATTGCTATGGAATTCTGAACTACAATATTTAAATTCGAATACAATTTTTGCAAGTTGACAGCCAGCAATACCCAACACGAACAGATGTATTTCAATTTTTACCGCGCGACGATGTTATGCTAGCGCGGTATTCGCTAAGACCCTGTGTTTGTCCGTCTCTGTTCTGTCACAAGCCGATGTACAAATAATCAAAATGGAAGTTTTGAACACACTGTCGTTGGAAATAACGTCCTCGTAAAGAACTTCTATACTTCGTGTCTGTAGGCAGAGCTCAAGTAGCGACGATTGGACAATACATGCATTCTACCTTTCATCGTCCTTTTCAAAGTATTGTAGCTGCGGAGAAGTAGAATCAGCAGAAATATGGCAACGACCAGCAACACTGACAGCGACATTGTTGTCAGAAATAGAATCAAGACAGCGTCGTCATCTGAAGCGAAACAAACCAACAGCTATGCAAGTTCTAAAATTATACAAGGCAGAAATACTAACGTACGTACTAACACTGGCGACGACAGCGATCAGGGGTGGGGAATGAGAATAAAGGAGAAGTGAGGGTAATGGAGTGAGATGAGAAGGGGCATGTGAAAAGGGAATGAAA
>Ga0209780_1003695_pt1 | contig 11528 bp, 5 predicted proteins | sample WorMetexBAHAMAS2_FD_187384 | JGI IMG/M metagenome (GOLD analysis project Ga0209780, IMG submission 187384) | Marine gutless worms symbiont microbial communities from Max Planck institute for Marine Microbiology, Germany - Inanidrilus exumae... | ecosystem: Host-associated > Annelida > Digestive...
CGATACGAAGCGCGGCAAAAAGACGCCTGCGCCTGAGAAAGATTGATTGGAAATCGTAGCCGAGCTGGCGTGAACAAACCAAGCCAAGCGGCCGTGGCCACTCAACCGGCGACCAGTCCGCAGCCACGGCACGAGAGGAAATGTTTACGATGCTGTCGGACTGCGCTGGATTAGGCGGCGGCAAACCGCCGAGCGCGTGGAGCATTCGGTGACACGAAGGACCGGTTGAGTTGAACAGCTCCGTGCCACACTGGCTATACATACACTCATACTTCGTCTACGGCCGCATGCTGACTGATGCACCGACCTACTGCCTATGTTTACCTCTTTTGGCTGTAGGCTAACTGCAGTTAAATATCCAGCTGCGCCACCAGATAGTCTCTGCTTCTGGGAGGTTGGAAGGACCATGCATCTTCGCGTGTTACCGGCGGTAGTTTATTTTTATAGTATTCTTTCTATACATCTTTATGTCTGTCTCTGCCACATATGGCAGTTCTCGATCCCTTCTCTAAAATAATTATCAAGGTCTACTATATTTTATTATCTTAGGAAACAACAAATTAAAAATAAAAATTTTAATGCTGTATAAATCACGCGAAGGAAGTTAAGAGAAAACACAACTCGATCCGTTTCGGCGATTTAGGCACAATACAAAAACCTCGCATACAGACACATATAACACACGACGGTCGGCTAAAACTAAAATTTAGTGTATCAGATTAGTTTTAAGAGAACGTGATGTCATAAACGTCTGAAATATGTATAATTTACGTCAATAACTACTGGAGGGATTTTGGCTGATGACATCGTTTAAGCCAAACCGAACAATCACAGTAATCGTAAGCAAAACAAAAACATCATCAAAGCAAATAGGAATGACCACAGACACAGATTCGGAATCTTTCGTCGAGTTTTAGCGACGTCGTCAGTCGCTGAACGTTGCGCAGGTCCGTAACTAATCTCATCTGAACGGATTCAATCAAAACCCACCCGTTAGCGTACGACGCCGGATGACAAGTGCTGTTGATTGCGGCCGCACTGCGTCTCATCACAGACTCAGCAGCCACCGCTCCAGTCAGTAACTGGATTTTGCGCCTTTGATTGCGTTGCGTCGGTATTCGAACGAAAAGCTCAGCTGCGGCGGACAGTCCGCGCGCGGCGTTCAGTATTATTTGAAAATTGAAGTAAGTTAACAAATGCGGCTGACAACGATATAGTCGGCAAAATTTTCCTTCCATTTTGTGACACTAACGATTAAGTGCTGTGTAGCCGAAACGAGGGTTGTCAACAAATTGCATTCGGTTGACAACACCTTTCGTGCGACGACAAACCTAAAGCAGCGGCCCCACTAGACGGTAAACCGCCCGACTTACTGGCCGCCGATTTACCGCCATTCAGAAACTGCTGATGTCGAATGGAGGAGGCCCACTGACCAAAAATACCCGCCGGTTAAAGCCCAATGTGGCATTTCATCGGCCGATTTATAAACCGTTGTGAATGAGCAGTGTGCATTGAGGTCGGTAAATCGGCCGATATTTCCGTGACTGCAACCAATCAGATCGTAGATGCTAAGGTCAGCTACGCCTCCAACCCAGTTGTTACTCTGACAAACAAGATGGATGAATCTAAACGTCAGTTTGATGTTACCGGCCGACATTTTCAGTTTTACCGCCGATAGGCCTAAATCAGCCGGTGTTTCTGAGATTTCGTCGACCAGTAAATCGGGCGGTTTACCGCCTATAGCAGCGACCCCAATAGGCCGTAAACCGCTCGACTTACCGCCGACGAAATCTCAGAAACACCGGTTGATTTATCGGCGGTAAAAATGATATCGGCCGGTAACATCAAACTGACTCCACTTGTGCTATTTGTTCTGGATTTGTTGCACAACAAGCTGTACAACAAGTCTACAGCAAATCCACAACAACTCCTCAGTCAAGTCCACAATTGTACTACTAATCAAACAAGTAGAGTTTGATTTTTAATGCGAGATCAACGATGTTTCGTCAGTATTTCAACAGGTGCTCGTTTAATTGCCTCGCATAATTGCCCATATAAGTGATGGATACTCTAATTGTTGCCACAAAGCCTTTGACGAGTGGGTCATCACGAAATAAAAGAGTGAAAGGAGACTGGGCAAGGAACGCATCTGCTCAGGAACGAGCGTACCGACTCGCCAAAGGCCAGCATATAGTAATTTTTATCAGATTGTTCTGTGCATTGATGCCTTATCGTGCATGGGCATTGTGTGTCCTGACACATCATCATCATCATCATCATCATTATCATCATCATACTAGTATTTATAATGCGCCTATTACCATTTACTATAGAGCAACAACATAGGCACAGTACAATACAATACAAATATGCAGTGATAAAAAATAGCAGAACCTACTCAACATTAAAAGCAATATTAAAAAGATGGTTTTTAGCTTGTTCTTAAAAACAGTACTATCTTATACGGAGCGCAGTTCTGCAGGAAGACTGTTCCATGAAGCTGGCCCAGCAAACGAGAAAGCACGTTCTCCGAACTTGGTCCTCAGATGTGGTGTGATGTAGCTGGCGGTATTTGATGAAGAACGCAGGTCGGGACGAGTTACGTAACTCCTGTAGACGTGAGCTGCACTATATCGGAGAGATAGGCTAATGTGGAACCTTCCGAACATGGACACGCTGACATGCTGAACAAATGTGGCTGGTGGCATCAACTGCACGAATGGGTGGACAGACAACGACTTACTAGCGACGTCCTTATGGCAATTGAACTGAACAACTAGAAAACCTAAGCATCGCCGAGTCGCTGCAATACCGCAGCATGCGCATAATGCCACTGCTGAAGGAAAAGGGAGGGGAAGGAATGGAAGGGGAAAGCAGAGGGATGAGAAAGGGCAGGAAAGGGCAAACCTTTCTAAAACAAACTGTTAACTACAGCAGTTAAGACGACAGATTGAGCAGCTTTATTTTCACGGCAAAAGCGAACAATTAAACACTAGTAGTCATAAAACGAAACAGCACAAGCATCGACAAAACGTGGTAATTCAAGTATAATAAGCAAAATTGAAATCACAGAAAATAGAAGTGGACAGGAAATTAAACACAAATGTGATAAACTACATATATATTTGACTTGAACTAAAGTGGGTTAAATTTTATTGTAATTTATCACGGTCTCTATTAACACTGGACATTTGTCGTCGTAATAATTCTAAATCTAAACAAATCTTAGCCGATTTAAATATATTTATGCTATTTTAACACTGCAGGTGAACCATGAACGTCCCCCATGCACGCACACTTAGGACGATAACAAATAACTGTTCCACCCAAACATTATGCCTGCTTTGGTCACATGTCGGATTCTAACTGAGGCAGAAAGCGGTAACTTTGTAATTTTAGATACTTCTCTAAACACGAAGCAAAAATACAGTGTCCACTATGAGTAAAATAATCGCATCGGCATAAAAGATACTTTGTGTAACTACCGTGGCAGGTTGGCAACTAACAGCTCATCGAGTTTCCTCCTCACCGCTAAGAGACGGCGTGTATCAATTATCCATTGTATGTAGGGTACAAATGTTCGGAATTTTTAACTTATATATTTTATGACTGTCTGTAAAGACCGGAGACAGAAATATAATGCTACTGCCTGCGAAACGGTTAACGGATAAAATCGTGTAATATAGCTGAAGAAAATTATACTGATTAGTATCTCTACTCACCGATCTGACACAGCCGTACGAGGCGCGGAAACAGAAGCAAAGGCAGTCAGCGATGTCGGTCGTTATAACGACACGGCAACGGCAGCAATTGCAGCAGCAGCAGCAGCAGCCGACGCACGACCGACTGCACGGCACGCGATTGAGATGCAGCGTGCTTGCGGCGGAGTCGCTCGGCCGGTTGATGAAGACCTGTGCCTGCAGCCGTCACGGCCGGAGTCCTTCGACTGTCAACCACAGTCGTCCGCGCACGACGCGTCCGACGGTCTCCCGTTGAATTTCAGTGAAATATTAATCCCGCGAGTCGGCGGTCGTTTGCCGACAACCGCTGCTGTTAAATCTGTCTCCATCCGGAGACCACGGCGACAAGCTGTCTAGTATAGATCCAATCCTGTTAGCGATAGATGCCCCGGGGACCATCAGCGGAATCAGATACTTATACGACAACGTCTCTCAGACGTCCGACATATAGAAAAGGGCGTTTCTTAAGCCATCAGTCATCTACCGTATGTACTAGCAGCAGCAGCAGCCCTAACTTATCAGTGACGTCAATATACGATTAACCCATTTTAGCTCAGTGTTCACAAAATAGCTACATTAATTCAGGGATTTGATGCTAGGCTGGCTAACCGACCATTTTTAGTTTATAACTATCGGGCACCCTGACGCTCAACCCGTTTTATCGTCCGTAGGCTGAGACTTGCTACGTTCAATCCACATACCAAATTTGTCTACGATTACCTGCAACGAAGATCATAAAGGCAACGCCAATTCACCAAATGTAAAAAAATCTAATTTTGAGCCACCTTTTGGGAGACTTAGGGGTTACTCCCAGTGTTCATATTGCTGATTAAAACCTAAGCAACTTCCACATCTCGTGAAACATAGCACGAACTTACTAACATAGTGCGTTGCGCGGTCCTTGCTATTTTTTTCTAAATTTTACCCCAATTATATCTTTGTAATTGGTAAAGCTAGGCACTTCAAATTTCGTGATTGATAGAGAGGAGTACGAGTGGCTCGATGGAAAGCGCATGGTCGACTTCCCAATAGTGATAATTGAACTTTTTCGCTAGCTCTCACGGCTGAGTACTATTAAGCGAAATCTGTCGAAGTCGGAATTTTCTGAAGGGGTAGGTCACTTTGAGCGCAAAGTTTAGGTAGATGGGGACGTCGCCCGCTACTCATCTATGGACCGTTAGATACGGGAATGATGCAGCTACAACTTGGTTTTTCACATTAAAAACTTTTTAGCAGACGTCTTTCGACAGAAGTTGAATTTTACTAGCATAAACAGCAAAATTGCATTTTGTGCCACCCTTTGGGGCGTTATGGGTAACGTACACGGTTCATTTATGGGTCGTTGGAAGGCGCGTGGTCGACTTCCTATTAGTGCTAATTGAACCTTTTTTCACCAGCTGTCACGGTTGAGGCGCTGTGGGCGGATATTGGTTGAAATTGTGGTGTTCGAAAGGGGGCGGGTCATTTTAAGCGCATATTTCAGGGGAAGTAAGAGGTCGCCCACCAACGACTGTTGGCATCAGAAAACTAGAGTCCCTGGGCTATCACACGGCGTTTTTGCGTGATCCTACGTTAAGCCGTTTTGATAGAATACCGGCGTGTGACAGACACACACACAGACAAACACACGATGATGGCTAATACCCGCGCATCGCTAGCGCTGCGCGGGTAAAAACTAACAAGAAGCTCAGTTTTCGCAGTGGGACCGCGCGACGCTACATGTTAGTAAGTTTTGTAAGTAAAATTTTGTACACTATGTTTCACGAGGTATGGGAGTTAGAAAGGTTTCAATCAGCAAAAGTGACCTTCAAGGTCATTTAAGGGCATTGGCACTGGTGCCATTCGACAGACCACATATGATTTCCTATCAGTCTTCCATTGCCACTATGTCTCTATCTTGCACCGTTAACGAAATATTATCACTTATTTCCCAAAATTTAAAGAGTTAACGTGACATTCCTTTTGGGGACAATATTTTATGCGTGCACCAGTACTCCTGTGTATCAATGAGAACACGAAATTTGAATGCTTAACCAATTGCAAAGATATGATTGGGGGCAAAGTTAATAAAACGGTTCTGTCCGTCTGTCACACGCCGGTATTGTGTCAAAACGGCTAAACGTAGGATCACGCGAACAACGCGTGCCACGTTGCCGATGACCTTGGGTGACCCCTAGCAACCTTAAACCACATCAATTTCTACATTTGCGTTGCCTTATGCTAAGTTATGCATTTTCCTTATTGGTAATCGCCGACTTCAAATTTGATGTACAGGTTGAATGTGCAAATCACAGCCTACCGACGACAAACCGTCCCTGATGGGGGAGTGGTCAGGTCATGTCACCCATGAAAAAAAATTTTGGGCTCCAATCATATCAAGGGAACAGCTGAACCTAAACTCGTCAAATTTTGTACACATGTAGGTTATATCAGTTCTAGCAACGGGATGGCATTTCATCCATAACAGGGGTTTGGTTATGATCAGGTGACTGTTCTAAAATTTTGCCATATGCCGTGATGCAATTTTGCCCTCAGTCATGTCTTTAGAATTTGCAAAGCTAGGCACTTCAAATTTCGTGTACTGATTAGTGCACAGGAGTACTAGTGCATACATAATATAATTACCTCCAAAAGGATGTGTTCGGAGTCACGTGACCTTTTTAAAGTTTGGGAAATAAGTGATAATATCTCGGAAACGTTGCAAGATAGAGACACAGTTGCAATAAATTGGAAGACTAACACCCTGAGTGACCTTGAAGGTCACTTTTGCTGATTAAAACCTAAGCAACTTCCATATCTCGTGAAACATAGCACAAACTTACTAACATAGTGCGTTGCGCGGTCCTTGTTATTTTTTAAATTTTACCCCAATCATATCTTTGTAATTGGTAAAGCTAGGCACTTCAAATTTTGTGTACTGATTGATAGAGAGGAGTACGAGTGCATGCATGGTATATTTCTCATCATTATTTTCTCCCAAACGATTTCAACTGACACAGCGCGTCGCGCGGTAATTTTGCTGCAGCTGTGTGTCTCCTGTCTCCAATCGGCCTACTTGTGTTGTCAGCGTACCTTCGGTATTTTCCTGTAACACTCTCCCTGAAATTCCAAAAGTATTTCATGTCTGCTGATTGCGTTGTCCAAGTCTCGGAAGCATAAACTAGAAATCTATATTGTGTGGAATGACACAATACAGTATTCGCCCGAAGCGGTCAGCTATCCGTGCACAATCTGTTTACTTCCTACATTCGACGATGCCTAGTGTCACGTGCTTGCGACTGAGTGATGTCAGCGTTATATGCCGCGTTACTTATTTTCAGTTTCCAATGATAATCTTTATTCACCGAGGAAAAAAACGGTAGCATACAATTGACAAATAAAACAAAAACAATACAAATTAACTATAAAGTTACAGCTACCGTGCGAACATGCATGTCAATGGTTGCTCAATAACAATCACACTCTCTCAGCATTGTTTACAAATAATGTGAAACAACAGCAGCAGAATAGCACAGTGCATAACATGAAACATGATTAGGTCTAACTATTTCTTTGTTTGTGAAGGAGAGGATGACAGAGCCAATGTTTCGTAATTGGCGAAATAATTTTTATCTCCAGCCTTTATGAACTCGTCAATGCTAAGACGTTTGTAACATGCTGTTGAATTATGAACGTTCAAATTATGACTGAACTGTGTCTCGGGGGAAAGAAACTGCATCGCACCGGTGAAGACGGGACGAAAGAGCGAGCCAGCTGTAGTTTCTCGGTAGTATAAATATAGCACGGAAGAGTAATGCAGTGCGGCTGACCATGTCCCAGTACGGCGCCACGTCGTCCCCTGGAGAGAGTGACCGCTGGTCCGTAGACACCGAAACAGCACCGGGTCTGCACTCTGCACCGAGTGCGTGCCTGTTCAGTTCGCGGTGTAGATCGATAGAGCCATCGTTGACCGCCCGCTCGGTCGTCAGTTCCGTTCCGGTCCAAGCGACCTGGCGTCGCTGTCAGCCGTCGACAGACTAATGGGATATTGCGCTTAATAGACGAGAAACGACAGAAAAAGGAGGACGGGAAGAAGGCGGTGACTGCTGGTGGTTGCAGTGCCCAGCGGGTGGCGTGGCGAATGGTATCAGTCATGTCGGCGAGACGGAAGTGTGACTGATGCAACATTTATACGCGGCCTCCGCGCGTTGCCGTCTGCTTGTGTTGTTAACTAACTTCACTGTCCGTCCAACACGCACGCCGGCACAAATTAGTCAAACAATCGTGCACGATCTGACGTGACTTTATTGCACTTTGCCGATACGAACGCGACCACCACCACCACCACCAACCCGCTAACACGACGTCACCCACCGTGTGAACGCGCCACCACAGTCAGTTTCTTCGTGTTCGGCTGCAGGCCTTCCATCGCACAACAGTAATCACTCTAATCAACCTGAGATGCCGCAAGCAGCCGCTTAAAATAAAGATACGAATATGCACATTCATATACCGCCATAAGTGATACCGGTGGCTTAGCCGAGTGGCAACAGCGTTGGTCACATTAACAAAGTTACTCTACGTCGAGCCCGGTTAGTACTGAAATAGGTGACCGTTCGCGGGTATGCAGACTTGGTATGTAACTAGCAACAGAGGCCAACTCAGCCTCCTGCCCTCGGCGGTACGGGAGTCCTGTCATGTATTGATGTTGTCCATCCAGGCCGTGCGTGGTCTTCCTTGTCTGCGTGCATTTGACATTGTTCCTTGCATTATCTCTTTCTCCAGGCAACTCCCGGACAAGAAGCTCGCTAATATATGCTATATTTTCTAAAATATGTAATTTGGACAGCTTTCAAATAGTTTACCTTCAAGGTCACTCAAGGTCGCTAGTATTAATGCTATTCGATAAACTTGTTAGCCTTTTATTGTGATTTGCTGGAATCAGATCTTCAGTGACATTTGTGTGTTGACTTTTTTACACTAAGTCATTTAATCTACAGTCATCATGTTTTGGGTATACCTCTGCATTTGAATTGTTGTGGATGAAAGTCATTCAGCACTAAATTTCTAAATTTTGTTACATTAGGTGATTTTAGTGTTATTTTAAGAAAATTGTAAAATTTCAAGTTGTTGGTCTTATGTGTAATTAAACTCAAACTACACCAAAACCTTAAAAGTATTCTGACCGTGACAGACACCGTCAAACCATCTTGCCTGTTCGAGAAATTAATATACACCGTGAGCCATAAAACATGCCACCATAACTCCCGTATTTCTTGGTGGATTTTTACACGTATTGTACCACTGGAAACATTATACAATGTAGTTATTTGACGGACTGATGATGTCATAACCGCATCACACTGCAACGTTTACTTCATTGAATTACTTCGTGCGTAATAATAATGCAATGAAATTGAACATGGGAATATGTTGAGTTCTGAGGATAAAATTTTGATCAAACCTACGGGTATCTAAATAATTTTTCTACCCAAAGACTCATCAAGGGATACCCTAACAAAAATCGAAAAGACAAACACTGGACGATTTTTTGCGAAAGTTGTGCCCAATCAGTTCGATTGAACGCACTGCAGGAAGCCGTCGGTTATCCCGAACTGCTAATACCATACATAGTTACTGCGACGTTGTAAATTTTACTCCTATTCTGTAGAGTATTCATTCATGTTTCCATTGGTACATAAAGTGTAAAAAATGCACCAAGAAATACCGGAGTTATAGTGAAAAATAAAGTGGAACGTTCTTTGTGGCTCACAGTGTAGATCCGGCCAGAGCAGAAACTGAACTCTCGGTTTGCGGCAACTGTTGAGGCACTATGGACGTTTTGCCGCTAGCGACATGTAATATGACGACGACAACGACGACAACGAAGCCTGTGACACGACAACGTCACCATGTGAACTCGACACCGCGGTGTTCGGATCTCACGGCCTCGCAGAACGGCAGTCTCTGTATTCAGCCTGAAGTGCAGTTTGCAGCCGTGATCGTTCCGCCACATGTCATACACTATACTAATTATATTTTTATAGGCTTGAGGAAATACTCTACGAGGCAAAAACGGTCTTCACGCGTTTGGCAATAACTCCGTCGAAAGTGAACCAATTTGGATGAAATCTGGAACAGTGTGAGCCAAATGTGGGGCTGGCTGGCAGATTCTGGGTGCGATGCGCGCAGTAGCGACAGTTTGAGAGGGATCGTTTTAAAAAAAACACAAAAATTGCTTACAAAATTTCCAGGTCTTGCGACTTCAGGCCGTCATAACTCTGCAATGAATTGACTTCCAAACGGTCCGGTTACGGAATGTCTAGTTTTTATTTTTACTGTTAGAATCAATTCAAAGTCATTCCCCTGGGCTGTACATTCCGTACAAGAACGTTACCTACCCAAATTTTCGGCAACGTCCGATGTCCGATATTGTGTATTAAAACCTAATAGTATGCCGCAGTGCTGGTGCGGCCTAGCGAGCGATATATTGAAGAAAAGCAGACTGAATTGGAAACTGAAAATAAGTAATAGGCAGACAACGCTGGCATCACTCAGTCGCAGGCACGTGACACTAGGTATCGTCGAATGCAGAAACTAAACAGTTTGTGCATCGTTAAATAAGTAAACAGTTGTATCACCTGTCGAGTAAGCCGGTGGGAAACGCTCTCTTCGAGCCTATATTGCAGTGTATCTCCAGATACAATGCAACCCATCTAGTTCTTCAGTGACAATGTCATTGTTGTTCTTTGAACGGTCAGAATTCACACGAATCGGCGCATTGTGACGGCTTGCTTGTTTCCGCCTAAATGTTCCTACTTGCTTACGAAATCACACACAACGAAATTTAACTGTCGCAAACGGATCACATGTCTACGGCAGCAGCACGACGGAAGCGCCGCTACCAAAAATTGCGTTTAAGAAGGCTCGCAATAGATGAAATAACCTCGAAGGTCACTCAATGCCATCCAAAATGGCGCCTGCTGTCGATCTATATTAATGCATGTCTATCACGCATCGTTTCCTAAATATTAACACATGTTCACCGTACGTGATACCCTCTGACCTTGTCATTCCTTCACATGGTTTATCAACTTACGACAGTTAACATTGTAGCTCAGGTATACTTCCTATTCGTCCATAAGCCAATCCTCGCTAATATATGCTGTATTGTCTAAGATATGTAATTTAAACAGCTTTCAAATCTCCAAGGTCACTCAAGATTACCAGTATTAATGTTATTCGATAAACTTGTAAACATTTTATTATAACTATGATTCTACCTCGTACCGTTTCCAAGTTATTAATATTTGTTTATGAAATAAAATGGGCTCGCGACCGTGCTAACGCCCATTAGAAAGAATTATACGTCGTAAATATCTCAGAAACAAAGCGTGAATGGGAAAACGTAAATAGGAAGCCATAGGACCGAAATGGCCATAGGCGGGGCATATCGTTTTGCAGCCATCGAGGCGATACCACTTGTTTACATGTCTATTATACATTGTGAGAAGAAATACTTGTACAGGTCGACGCGGTTACAGTAATAATAATAATAATAATAATAATAATACATAGATGATTTCTATGGCGCCGTAACACAATAAATGATTCAAGGGCGCCGTACAAAACACACTTAAAAAACAAAGCATTAAAACATGAAAACATTTAAAAAGATGCTAAGATGTAAGAGTCCATCATTGGCAACTAAAGACAAGAACTCATCAGGAGATGAGAGATAGCGAACGTGAACCTTTTTACGACGATATCGCACGTACGTACTTCAAAATACTAAAAAAATTATACCGC
>Ga0209780_1003696_pt1 | contig 11528 bp, 5 predicted proteins | sample WorMetexBAHAMAS2_FD_187384 | JGI IMG/M metagenome (GOLD analysis project Ga0209780, IMG submission 187384) | Marine gutless worms symbiont microbial communities from Max Planck institute for Marine Microbiology, Germany - Inanidrilus exumae... | ecosystem: Host-associated > Annelida > Digestive...
TTTAATAAAAACTATGAGGCTATCTCGTACCGTTTTCGAGATATTGTCGCTTATTTTCCAAAAATTAAAGAGGTCACGTGACAGTGACCACGCCCCTTTCAGGGACAATTTGTCGTCCGTAGGCTGGGACTTGCTATGTGATCAATATACACCAAATTTGAAGTATCTAGTTAAAGCCGTTCTAGAGATATTTTAAGGGGACTAAAAATTTAAAATGGGTTACGTGACGTGGCAACGCCCATTTCGGGGACATTTTGTCATCCGTAGGCTGGTACTTGCTATGCTCAACCCACATATTAAGTTTGAAATGTCTACGATTATTTGCAATGAAGAAATGAAGGGCAACGCCAAATGCAAAAATTTTCGTTTTGAGCCACCCTTTGGAGGACTTAGGGGTAACGTACACGGTTCATCTATGGCTCGCTGGAAAGCGCGTTGTCGACTTCCTATTTGCGATAATTGAACTTTTTTCTCTAGCTGTCACGGCTGAGGCACTATAAAGCGAAATCTGCCGAAATCGGCGTTTTCCGACGGGGGTGGGTTACTTTGAGCACAAATTTTCGATAGATGGGGACGTCATCCGCATTCCGTCTATGGACCGTTAGATAGAGAAACGATGTAGCTACAACTTTGCCGCTGGAAGTTTTCACACGACGAAACTTTGCAGCAGACATTTTTCGACAGAAGTTGAAATTTACTGAAAAAATAGCAAAATCGCGTTTTGTGCCACCTTTTGGAGGACTTAGGGGTAACGTACACGGTTCATCTATGGCTCGTTGGACAGCGCGTAGTCGACTTCCTATTAGCGCTAATTGAACTTCTTTTCGCTAGCCCTTACGGTTGAGGCGCTATGAGCAAATATTGGTCGAAATTGCGCTGTTTGAAAGGGGGTGGGCCACTTTGAACGCAAATTTCATGGGGAAGGGGGTCATCCACCAACAAATTTTGGCGGCAGAAAACTAGATCCCTGGGCTATCACGTGGTGTTGTTTGCGTGATCTTACGTTTAGCCGTTTTGATAGAATACCGGCGTGTGGCACACAGACACACACACAGACAGACGGACACGCGATCAGCTCCGCGCGGGTAAAAATCGAAAATAACGGCTGACTTTTTACTTATGCCATCATAATTAATCGATTTTACGCGAAACTTAAGAATACTTAACAACGGTTAGGTGACAAATGCTACAAAAATATCACGTTGCTGATTTACTTAATTTTTGTGCAATATATGAAGCACAGAATGCAGAACGTTGAAAATATGCTTGTTTCTTTCGAGACACGGTGTACATTTGTTTTCTCTGTCAATTAACGCAGCTTAGGTCTATTGTATAACCGACCTATTACCAGCCAATAGTTTATATGTAGTGCTAACGACATTTTTAGAAGAACTGCCTAAAACTATGTGGATGACTATAAAAATGGAGGTGATTTCGTAATGGTAATGTGTACTCATTTGTACGTCTGTGACCAGCTGATGTAGAGATTTGACGTCATTCAATGAACGCTTATAAATTGTCTACGCTCAACGATCTCGGTGACAAAAATTACCTGTATCACACACTGAGTTAGTTATTACATGTATGTACATATTGATATATAATAATATCATGTAAATATTTTCGTAATATCATTGTCATATTAATCGTGAGTCGTTAGGCCAGTTTTAGTTTTTGTCTGGTCGTAGTTCTGGTCGTAGTGAATGTTTATGATTTATTTATAAGAGTTAATATTTATCCCCGCGAAAGCGAGGTAATATGTTTATACCGGCGTTGGTTCGTCTGTCTGTGTGTCTGTGACTACGATAAGTAAAAAGACTGGACGGATTTGTACCAAATTTTATGGGAAAGTTCCTAGGGGAAAAGGGAAGACCAAGTTTGTTTCGTTACCACCGGTAACGGTGGATGTGGATGTGGAAGTAACGGTCAAAAAACTCGGCGATTGCTTTTGCGGGGATTTGTACTCTCTCAGAGTACTTTCCATCTAGTTGTCGATGTTATTGCTATATTGTTAAACTGTTGTTGGCGTGTGTTCAATAAGCATGTGTGCACATGTCTCATTTTAGCTCTAACTTGAGCAAGCATGAGCAGTGTTAATATTTTTGGAAGAAATATTACTTGGAAATTTGGCAACTAAAACCTGTTTATTTTCCCATTCCACCTAACTACATATAGTATTTCTGTATATTGAGAAGTGGTTATATAAAATAAAATAAACAGCAGTATTCAGGTGAAGGAAAGGCGTTGAAGAGTGAAAGTCAACAGTCAGTATAGCAATGTTATCACGCTGCGGATAACACTTTTGTCTTTGAGCAGCACAGGCGCATTGGTCATGCGACACAATCAAACTGTTGCATCGCTCCCGAGTTCATTTCTCCTGAGCTATGCGGTCGTTCGCCTGTACGTGAACCAAGTTGATTACAATATTTAGGGAGTCTTTCGCCTACATGTCTATGAGACTCGGGTCATCAATGTCGATGAACTTCACAGCGACCAAGTGCAGCGGACTGCAGCAGAGCATTGTCGACGCTGCTGTTAGCTGTACGTTTTTACACAGATAGACAGAAACGTCCAGACGGTCCAGTGCTGTAAGAAACTTGCCAACTTGACTATTAACAATGTGTTTGACAAAACAATAATATAGCATTACCACACAAACACACAGACCCATCGCATCTGCGCCTCTGGAGTCTTTGATATACTGGCGCTATACAAACTAGATTATTATTATTTTTTATTACTATTATTATTATTATCTAATGACATAATCCAAATTGCGGATAAATTCTTAAATTTGAAGAAATAAACGAAGACGACGATGGTGGTGATAATGGTTGTTTTCGAGACACAGTGTAGTCATGTTGTTATTGTTGTTGTTGTCGTCGTCAAGACAACGTGAGTGCAAGCTGTCTTCGGACTTAGTCTGTAGCGTGTAGCGACCTGTGATGTGCAGTCACCTTGTAACCTTGGAGTGTTGTGGTCCAGTGTTGTCCGTGAGTAGGTAGCGGTCGTTGTGACAGCTCACACCAGTCTGCAGAATCGTTCGTTACCTTGTTACACTCTGCTTCATTTGTTTGCTATATTTCACATTTTCCGTTAATTGCTAATCTCAGAAGAGTAATTTGCTGTAAAAACAGATCGCTGCATTCAATGCGTTAGAGTTTCATGCTGAGCTAGTATTTTCACTGGTAGTCAACATCAAATTCATTGCAGACATGAACTCAACAGCAGTTTACAACAAAAGAAAAGAGGCAGCAGGCTACACAAAGTGATCAAGCAACGTATACAAATGCAACTATGATATGCATGCGAGAGCTTACAACGTGCACGCGGTCAGATGTGAAAGCATGAATCGACAGTCGCTAGGTGAATGAGATGCGGTTCAGCACGGAAGAGAGACTGGAAGTAAAAAGTCTTGAGGTTATGCTTGAACACTCGAGAGATGGAGAATTGTAATAGACACTGGAATGGAATGCTGTTCCAGACCTTGGGATTGGAAAGGCAACAGACAATGGCAGTAACCGATAGTCATGCCGTTAGTGCGAGGAGTGTTCATGAAATGTTAGGCCTACCTCTCAGAGTGAAACGCACGAGCAGGACGATGCAAAGAACGAAGTCACGTAGACATGCTGGTTGACGTAATGACAGATCGCCTTGTAGGTAATGCTGGCGCTTGTAAAATGAACTCTGGCACCGACAGGTAGCGAGAGAGTGTTGCTGAAATATGACTATATGTCACGGTGTGAGTAAGCTACATGTAGCATGACTGTGAGTGGCACTAACAAAGTCCGCTCTACCACATCGACACATCTTGTCTAATTACAGAATCCACAGTAGCCTAATTAAGACGATTCTGCACTTTTTTAAAATACAGACTTTCCTGGCCGCAGAGTAGAAGTGATTGACCTAGAACAAATTGTCTCAGCATCACAACAAAGAGAAGCCTGGATGTAATGTCGCTCCGGCCTGAAGGAGAAAGAAGGAGAGATAAGACTGTCATGTTCACGAAGGTCACGATAATGGCCTTGAAAAAGTTAACTGGTCTGTAAATTGTTTGGCTTCATGAAGCTGGTACTATAGGTGATGAAGATCGGTCAAGAAAGCTATGTTTCTGGCTCGGTTTATTTGTTTGTTGGTTTGTCTGTTAATCGGCAGAACGTTACAGATAAATCTTAAATTTTTGGAATCGGTAGACCTTGGGACAAAAACAGTCGATGATCTACGAGATATTGGAACAGAACTCGTGTGAAACATTACACATTGCCGATCTTGTATTAGTGGGAAATACCACAATGAATATCCAGCTATAGAAAGTTTCTGGTACAGCATTTGCGCAGATTTGCACTCTGTGAGTGCTTTCTGGTTTCATTTGTTATGTTCGCTGTTGTTGTTTGTGCTGTAGTTGTTTCCACCTGTTACTATTGTCAGCCGAGTTGTAGACATCACTGTCGATACACTGCATACTCACCGCCAGTAGTGTGTCCTGCGTTACTGTTCTCCGACTTACAATAGAAGATATTTAATTCGAATACACTCTTCGCAACCAGTTAGCCTATGTACCCACGTTTAAGCTTATAACCACAGTGTGGAAAGAATAACTGAATGACTGAAATGATGTACACCGTGTCTGGAAAAAAGATGCCAACATACTTTTGTCCATAACTTTGTCCATTGCTGACCGATTTTCAAAATTCTTTACTTGCAGACTCAGCAATGAATCAGTCGTAGACTGATAAGTAATACGCGTTAATACTACCTTGCAAAATGTTTGTGAGCAAAATTCGTCATGCTACGGAACTGAGTGAAGTGAGCTGCCATGCAAGACTCAGCCATTCGAACTGGTTGCTAAAATATTCATCCAGTGATGTTGGGTCCACTGACGAAAAGATATTTACAGTAGCGACACTGAAAAGCCTCTGAATGACTGATTGCATTCACCTGCAGCAACCAAGAAGAAATACGTCTGGAAAAAAACTCCTATTCACACGACAGACGTACTTTAATCACTCACGAATGGCGCCAGGCAGCGAGTCGAAAGTGGTCGATAATACACCATTTGGATACATTTGGTCACTGAGGCGTATTATTGTAATGTGATGCTGTTACAACAGTTTCTGCCCTGTATAATGTCAGATATCGGACAAGTTCATCTTTCAGCAGGACAGTGCCCGAGCTTGAGGCAATCAACTGCTGTTGACTGATTATAAAAATTATTTCAAAGAACATTCGGCAGTAAATTTCAATGTGTAATAAAATAGTAGACAAAGTTCTCACCACAACTTAAGCATGGTGCCACACTACCTTGTGATTTATCATTAATCACAAAACACGTTTCAGTACGTCGCTGGTTTTGTGACATTAATATTTTACAAGGTAGTGTAGCTACGCGAGGTGCTACTGCTAAGCCTGGCGGTGAAGGAGTGTTGATAATCGTCATTATTTTGTACTGTAAATTAAATTATTGGCAAAATGTAGTAGAACTTTTTTCCGGACACAGCGCGCAGATGCGCACGGCTGATAGGCTAATACGGCTAATACGAGGCGGTGCGTACGGTGTTAAGTATAGCCTAACTATACGTTTAGCGCTAACTGCACGCACGGCTGTAGCAGATAGTCTACATTTTCGTGATTTTGGCGTGTTGATCCGGCGGTCGCAGTGCGCATACGCCACTTGAGTGTCACGTTTTATCTAGTTATAAAACTGTTTTGTCACGGCGTCTAGGCGTAGCTTATATGTGCGCCTACTTAGCCCATCGGTTCTAAATTCCGCCACTTGTTACGTTCATTTGTAATAAAGCAATTAAAAATTTGCTTTTGTTCGTGTTACTAATCAGTAATTTACATGAACGTACTGGCTACGCATGCGTGTGAAATTTAAAGGCATTTCCAAGAAAATATGATAAGTCATGGGTACAGCGTTAACATCATACTGTATGACCGTACATTCATTGCTTATGGCGCCTTGTGCGAATGTCTTAGCTTTACGATGCCTAGTGACCTTCAACTGTAACCTGTTCGTCTTACAGTAGCATCGCAAAACACCAGAGTTACAATACTACTTGCCTGGCAAAGCCCAGAGTGTAGCCTGCCCGACGCAAATGCGCCTGCAAAACTCAGGTGTAGGCCTACTGGACCAAACCTCACCAAATTTTTATTAGCCGTAGACAGGTCCTCGGCGGTGTTAACGTATGTATTCTTTTTGCGATCCTCTCATTAGTTGTGAATGCTAGCGCACAGAATGACGGTGGAACATACATACGATACATACATACATACGCATATTTATAAAGCGCCAGAAACCGTAAAACGTACGGTACCTTAGGCGCTGGCACACAGGGTGACTTGACGGAAAAACAGACTGGAATAGATGAGATTTTAGTTGGTGTTTGAAGGTTGATAATTTGTCGATACGGCGAATGTGTTCAGGCAGAGAGTTCCAGGTAGATGATGCAGAAACGGAAAAGACCCGTGATGAAAAGTTGCTTGTGATGCCATAAAATCTGGTCAGAAGATTCGTGTTAGAAGAACGTAAGGACCTGGATGGAAGGTAGTGGGCGATTAGTTCAGAGAGATAGGGAGGTTGGGTGGTATGAAGTGTTTTCCAGGTGATGAGGCAGAGTTTGTAGGTGATGCAGTGATTAACCGGCAACCAATGTAGATCGCGACGAATGTTCGTCCACAGTGACTTTGCAATAACCAGCGCTAGAACATTTTGAACATGCTGTAGCCTATCAATGTTCGCCTGCGACATGCCGTATAGAATACTGTTACAGTAATCAAATCTATTGCCAACGATAGAAACCGCAATGGCCTTGGCTGCGTCAAGTGTCTGGTTACAGAATATATGGCATGCTATGCTGGACGGGCTAAAAAAGCCAAAAGCTAAGGTAGTCACAATGACCAGCAAGAAAATAATGTGCCAGAACGGAAGACCGCACGAACTTAAAACTTGATGGAGTCATTGTACAAAATACCACATAGTTCAAATCCGATACTTTGCAGTGTTGGAAAGTAACATGTTACTTGTAATTCTGTTACAATAAAAGTAAAGTAAAAGATTACTTTTTAAACGTAACAAAATAATTAATTACTTTTAAAAAGTAAAAATAACAAAATTATACAAATTGTTACATTTATAGTCTCATTTCTGGAATTTCTAGAAATGATAATGCCGGTAATATACCGCACTTGCTTCCGTCAGTTTTTCAGTGGTTTGTCACCAGAAGTTGACCCGTCCTTCAGTAACAGTTCACTTCCACATAGGCCTACATTGTATCTCTGCATAAGCTCTCTGCAGTTAAAAGACTTTGACTGAACTGCATACCGTACTCCACTTTTCTCCAGTGCTCCGGTGGAATGTGGAAAGACTGTTTAGTCTGGGTGGTTTAATCTTAACTCATAGGCGAAATAGACTGACCCCAGCTCACTGCGATTCAGCTGCTGCTTCGCGCAACTACGAGTAAAATAGCGTTCTCACTGCGGCCTTAACACGCGCGTACTCGCGATTACTCGCGCGTTACTGCCGATCAAACGTGTGCACTCGCGGTCCAGGATGGGTCAGCTGTTACAGTTTCGTTGGATTTGCTCAAGGGGTTATGGAGTTATGGGGGTTTTAATTTGCAAATCCATGTGGCGCTGCGACAACGTGGGTGGTCTGTGCGAACACGTGAAAGAACACGTGTTGTGGTTTCTTAGGTTTTTTGCTTTATTCTTCGGCAAACAACAAATATCAAAATTTTATCCGCAAATTCTAAGCACAGAAGATAGCTTTTACATTTATGACAGGCCGCTGACTGAAATAAATGTGATCACTAGCTTATGTGCGTTGAATTTGCGGATAAAATTTTGATATTTGCTGTTTAGAACGGCGGCTTCTACAATGAAGAGAAACTGAAGCCAGTTTTCGTTTTTATAATCTTTAAATATTTGAATACGTTTCGGTTTAGGGGGGGGGCACATGTGCCTGTGCCCCCCTATGGATCCGCCCCTGATTGTAGGTGAGCAATGCTGATTCTAATGAACTTCTTAAACGTTGATTGGTGAATCTCTTGAATCACTGATTTAAAACAATGTAGGCGGGAACCCGGAGGCCGGAACTGTTCAACATCAAGGACAGATCAAGGAATTGTTGGTTGGGGTGAAATCTTAAATTAGACTAGACAAAAAATAAGAATAATCACTTTATGCGTGCTTTCTACTATCTTTTTTATACTTTTTAATAACTTGCTTAGTTGCTTTCAATACACATTCACAAATGTGGAGGGAAATTTTGGGGGGGGCGACTTAGCCCCCCAAGCCCCTGATGAGCGCCGCCTATGGCCCCAAAGGCACATCCTTGTGCGGAAACACGTCTTGCGACGGTATGACGTATAGATCGCCAAAATGGGTCCACTGGTGCTGGCTTGGCACGAGCCGAAAATAAAGCAAAATAAAAATAAAAAGGTATAGTAAGAAACCAAGATGTGACATATCGCGTGTTCGCTCAGACCACCCACGTTGTCGCAGCGTCACATGGATGTGCATGTGTGGTCATACCCACGACTTAGATATACATTCCGAGTTTTATCGAAATCCGTTCAGGGGTTTCGGAGCCCCATAAGGCCCAAATTCGCCTTTTCCATTATTTTGGCTATTGGATTTTACTGTACAACCGTACAAGCCGTGATGTCTGTTACATGCATTCTTTATGTACTTGGCCATTACAGCAGTTTGGTTTCCATCATGTCTGACCTGCCTTGTCGCAGTTTATGTACTTCCGTTAAGTAAAGCAAATATGACAGAATAGTAATTTTTGTTACTTCTAAAAGGTAAATGTAACAGTACAGTGTTACTTTTGCTTTACAGTAACGTGTAACAGTAGCAGATTACATTTTGGGAACTAGCAATTACATGTAACTGCAACAAATGACATTGAAAAAGTAGTCTACCCAACACTATCTGATTGTCTGTAGCAAGTGTGACTTTCTGTACCCATTCAAAGTCGAAAGTTAACGTCATCAGGTGCATAGAAAATGACACGAAACGCGCTGTAGAGCAAATGGTCTTTCCGTCTTCAAACTTCTTGGCAGTGTCTGACCAAAAAACCGCCAACTTGCACAGCTAAATGGTCAAAGGTCAAAGTCACACAGTCAACGTATATTACACTTACAAATCCACTAAATACTATAGACGACTTAGGCTTACATTAAGTAATTATATAATTACAATGTCATAATTATATTAATTATATACCCTGTATAATATACACACGCACGTTATTGTCACACAATACAACAACATGACGAGCATGAGAAGTCAGATGTCTATAGCTTAAGAGATCCCGTTGCAGGAATGACCTCAAAGGTTATCATGTCGGCTATCGGGACTGCACTGTCAGCTGATTGGGGGTCCACTATATGAACTGGTTGCTGTTGATAGAAAACAGCATCGAGCATTCGTTGTCACAATACGAACTTTGTCACTCTGCGTCACGCGCCGTGAGCCTAGTCGTACAGCCTCGCTGGCCGACCTTCACTGGATGAACCACATCTACAGCTGGGTGGGTGCCAGCGCGTCCCTGGCCGATCTAACAGTTTTAAGTTACACGTGAGGAAAGTACGCGTGTGTCGCTTTCTGATACGCAGTTTGCATAAAGCGTCCGCGAATTCTCTGACTTTGCCACCAGAGGCAAGCATTGCAGATATCATGAGTTTGTGTCTTTTAATTTTTACGCAAAAATGGATATTTATTTTAGTAATTATATTTTAGTGAAAATGCCATTGTCATTGTTAACAGCAGTGCATTTTAACGGGCTGACGATTGTTCATATTTTAAAATAAATATTTAAAACTGCAGTTTATACATAATGTTAGTGGCAGAAGCTAAAAAAACTGCAAAAATCATACAAAATTGTGACACTACCCACCATCACATAGCCTGAATGTCAATGTGATGCTAAGTATCACCTTTCTATGACTTTTGAGTGTTTTTGACCTGTCGCCGTTAACATTATATCATATGTTATGATATGTAGGCCTATAAACTGCAGTTATTTGTATTTATATGATTTATACTTATAGTTTTATTACCACATTTGAGTATGTGGTCTGTCTATACCATGTTCGGCGAAATGATTAAAATTAAGGTGACTTGGCAACATTTCGGGTGATTTTTGGCCATATTTTTCACTGCGCATGCGAAGAGACGGCTACTTGTTAGCTTCCTTTAAACTTCTGACATCGCCATTCAATTCGGAGACCCAAATTCCTTAAAAGAGAAGAATATTTTGTCGGTTAATAAGCATTTTCTTGTGTTGTTGATCGTTTTGTCGTGGCACATGCTCAGAGATGGCGGTATTTCAAGCTTCGGTCCGAAATGTGATAGGCCTAGGCTATTACCTTCTTGATTCTAATATCGATTTCATGTTAAGGGATGGAAATTTTGTCGTGACCGTGCCAAGATTCGGTAACGATCGGTCAAGGCGTTGTGGAGATAGCGCGATTTAACCGTTTTCAATATGGCTGCCGTCCGCCATCTTGGATTTGTTGTTCGCATAGCCTACTTGGATTACTCATGAAGAGTATTTGGTGGTCTATTGCTATGCAAAATTTGGTTGGAATCGATAGTGTAGTTTCGGTAATACAAAAGTTTTAACAATTTGCGAGTTTGGCTTGAAAACGCCTATTGACACCTCCAACATGTTTTGTGGGGGTTTGACCCCAAATGGAAGCAGTGTCAACGAGACCCCAATTATGTGAGTCCTTATATCGTTTGAACCATTAAGCACGAAAATCTGTAGACGGGTCTGACCATATGTGAGTTCCCGAAAAATGGGTATAAATAAATAAACAAATAAATAAATAAATAGTTGTTATAATTCACCTATTTGCACAGAAGACCCCCGTGAACGGATTTCACCAAATGTAGCGCAAATATAGGGGTCGCCGGTGTAATGACCTGTGACAAATTTTTTCGCGATCGGTTGAGGGGTGTCGATTCTGTAGGGGGTCGTAATTTACCATTTCCCATTCCTCGGAACACAAGGCTGGCGCTACCGTGCAGCCAGTGATCTAAATACAAATAGCTTCACGCGTTCACGCGTTCGGCTATAACATAACTCCGCCGAAAATAAACCGATTTGGATGAAATCTGGAGCACGGTGAGCACATTGTTGGCGGCTGGCCCTGACAGATTTTGGGCGCGAAAAACCCGTTCACGGGTCACGCCCCTCTAAGGGATTATTTGTTATCCGTTGGCCAGCACTAGTAGTCTTGCTGCGGTCAATCTATCTACCAAATTTGAACTCTCTATCTCCACCCACTACGAAATATGAAAGGCGATACAAAATATCAAAATGGGCTCGTTTGGGGGTACTTAGAGGATCACTCAAGGTCACTGTAAATAGCACTGTATAGAGCGCACACGAGTTCCTATTAGGTTCACTGGCGGATCCAGGACTCAACATTAGGGAGGCCATATCCTTATTCTTCCCTCCCCAACTTCCCCTTCCATTCCTGCCTTCCTCTTCCCTCCCTTCCTTCCCCTTTCCC
>Ga0209780_1003697_pt1 | contig 11528 bp, 11 predicted proteins | sample WorMetexBAHAMAS2_FD_187384 | JGI IMG/M metagenome (GOLD analysis project Ga0209780, IMG submission 187384) | Marine gutless worms symbiont microbial communities from Max Planck institute for Marine Microbiology, Germany - Inanidrilus exumae... | ecosystem: Host-associated > Annelida > Digestive...
CCAAAACTACTTCCGGTTCCGATTTTGACTTCAGATTCGTATTCTGCGCCCTCGACTTGGTCGAAAACGAATATAATATCGAGGGGGTCTCTCCGACACTTTTTGACATATTTGAGGCCAAAGTTCAAAAATTTAAAAAATCTGTAAACGAGTTACAAATGACAGAATGTTGCAATTTTTTGATATTCTGTAGCCGCTGTGGTTCTCTATCGCTGTGCCAAACTTTGGCCAAATCGCTTCTCAGGAAATTTCTCAGGCCTCGTTTAAAGTTTTCAAACTTCGTTTTTTTTCGGCCTCATTTTTCGACCATTTTTTCTGCGACCAACTTTGACGGCCAATATCTCCGGGAGGGTAAGACGTAGAAAGCTAAAATTTGCAGGTAAGGTAGACGGCCCGGCATACTATAGATCGCCGTAGAAAATATGCCGTTATTCGCAGGCCGGTGAGTAGGAAAGGCCCGCAAAAGTCGAAAAAAATTCTAAATTTAAAAAATGAAGCCCAATTTGGCGGGCTGTGGGGGAAAATGTTTCGAGGGTAATGGCCCGAGGCGGGAATGTGTTGTAGGGGAGCCTATTCTCTATCGTTCGGTCCAAACCGGGCCGGCCCACATAGTACAGTTTCGCCGCCACGGGGCGCGGGGGCCTATCGAAAAATTCGACCCTCCCCCACGCCCAAATTTGGAGGCCTACCCCAGATTTTAAGATTTCGTTTTGCGGGCATGCTGAGGCGCTACTAATTCCGAAAATTTGGCGAAAAAATCTCGGCTCGCATTTTCTGGAGTTAGGAAAAATATGACTTCGAGAAATTTTCAGGGTCGATTCGTCTCGGTCCCGTCTAGGTGTGTGCCAAATTTGGTCCAAATCGGTTAAACTAATGAAACCTTTAAGGACCTTTTTCTGTTTATCTCCATGTCCCCCAATGGAGTGAGTCGACAAGTATACTATATATATCGTCGTGAAAGGACGACTAATGGAGTCGGTGTAAAGAACTCCTCTACATCTATCTGAGTAAGGCATATTTTAAGTGACACACTTATCTTCTGCCTCATCACGTTTCTGAACATCTTACCAGTGAATACTGTCAATATGAACACTACCATAATAACTGCACTAAAGTGTTATCTTTTTTTCATGTAGTAAACAGGCTAAAGTGTAAGGCAATATGGACCAGCAGATTCAGAAGACTGCCTAAAACAATCTGTAAAAATGTTATTCAGTATGCTCACAAACGCAAAAAACTACACTTCAAATAAAACAAATATCTTATCACAGGGTTTAATAGTTGTAGAAAAAAATAAATCTAGCCTGAGAGTTCTCCTTGTCAGATGCCCAACTTGTTGCTATAGCTGGCTGTGACTTGGCACATACGGCCACCGTTGATGACGCTGTAGTAGTCATTAAGTCAGTGACTGACGTTGCTGTTGACATCTGCGACATCGGTGCCTGTGACATCACCTGTGGCTCTCCAGGCGTCTGCTTCTGTGTCTGCTTTGATCTCAGCTCACGCAGAACCTGCTGCTCAAGTGATATCTCAGCAAGTTCCTTCTCGGCCGCCCGATTAGCAATCTCCTGTCGCTTCATCTTTTTTCTCAGAGCCTTTGTTTCTTTTTCTATATCAACACAAACTGCATTATTACCAGTAATGGTAACAATAGAAAATACCCAAATTCCCTCTAACACAGTGCAGGATAAGCTGGATAGCCTCTGTTCCTACTAAAACGGGCACAGTTCATTCAGTCGTTTTATACACTATTTTCCATAATGTGACAGATTTACTGGCAATAACTTGCAAAGGGACCATGCGACATGCTATGTCATCCCTATCTTACACCATTTCTGAGATATAGCGATTATGTCCAAAATCACTGATTGTAACCAACCCCACCTCTATTTGGCGCCCCCGTTGGGGGTGACCCCCTTGGAATTTGGTCAATTTCTCCATACTTGTTCAGCATCCTATTGGAGATAGTGATAAGAGAGACCCTCCATGGATTTCAAGGTAGACTACAAATTGGAGGGCGAGTAGTCACGAACCTTCGCTATGCTGATGACATCATCCTGTTGGCCACATTGGAGGCAGAACTACAGGAGCTGGTGGATCGCCTTCACCAAGTCAGACATAAATACAGCCTACTCCTCAACATCAACAGAACCACTGTAAAGGCGAGTGAGGGCACAGTGTGCCGCATACTCATTCATAATGAGCAACTGGAGCAGGTGGATACATTTTCATTCTGTACCAGGTTACACAGGGGCAAGTGATCGGGGCATCACTGCAAAAAATATAAAAAATCTCAGCATACCAATTTCAACAAATATACGACTAATAAAAGTGCTAGTGTGGCCTGTAGCAACATATGGCTGTGAAAATTGGACACTCAGAAAGAATGAAGAAATACGTCTTGACGCCTTTGAGATGTAAGAACTGAGAAAGATTCTGCTGGTTTCGTGGACATAACAAAGCTGAAGTAAATGGGGATCTGTTAGACAATGTCAAAGCTAGGAAACTGGCATACTATGGTCACACCATGAGGAAACAAGGGAGTTGTCTGCAGAAAGATATAATGCAAGGAACAATGCTAGGTGCATGCGAGAAGACCATGCATGACCGGTATGGACAACATCAAAACGTGGACAGGACTCCCTGTGGAAGATTCAATCAGAATGACAGAGGGCAGACAAATGGAGAAAGTACGTCCCTGGTGTGGCCAACCCTCGGATCGAGGACAGCGAAAGAACAGAACAGAACTTTGGTGTCGTCAGAAAACTAGAATCCTGGGCTATTGTACGGCGTTGTTTGCGTGCTACTATGTTTAGCCATTTTGGTACAATACCTGCCTGTGACAGACAGATGCACAGACGGACAGACATGCAGACATGCAATGACTGTGCCAGCATAGCGTCGCACAGTAATAATGATAAAATATTTATTTATAAACTGCATAATCCGAGTTCAGACCTGAAAGTACAAGGCCAGGAATATTTCTCATAGCAGTAGGTGGAACACTGTTGACAGGTGTTCGTCGAACGTCATTTGACTGAGACATAACTCGCTGCATCCTAGATGCATTGCCTGGTGCACCCCAGTGCTGCAACACACATCACACCTAATGAATATAAATCACGTAGCTGCTGCTATAGCATACATGCATCTGCTGTTGCAGATGAACCACATACCAAAGGCAACGTGTTGTAAACATAGGTGGGTGCTGAGTGTGATAAATGTGAACGTTGAACGAAGTTGACAATGCTTATGACGGCCGACGTACAATGGTGAAAACGGGAAAAAATGGCTAAGTTCAGTGTTGGACAAGGTTCAATAGGGAAGAATTTTTTCTGAAAATACCCAAATTCTATCTAACAAAGGGCAAGATAAACTGAAGATAGTATCTGGGCCTCGTCAAACAAACACAGTTCATTCAGCCTTTTTGACAGAACACCAGCTTGTGACACAAACCATACCATATGCCACGCTAGCATACTGTCATGTGACAGAATGGTCACCTGAAACCCTTAGTATCTGCCTTATGCTGTAACAGTATATGCTATATCTGCCAGTCTCAATGTTTGCTCTTTGGAGAATATAAGTAAAACCACGCCAGTTGAAAGATGCCGAATACAGTATTAAGTAGTAGAATATGCTTCACTTCTGTTGCAGCCAGTCTGATTAAAAACTCTATTGCGACAACAGACTTTTTAAGGCACAACAATTAACTGTTGCCATTCATTCACACAACAGTGCAGATGAAACTGTCACATGTTAGTACTGAAAAGTCACACTGCACTCAGAAATCCAAATCTGGTGCAATTACCAGAGACATTTTCTTTAAAGGAATTTGAGATGTTAGTGTGAAATTTATCAGTTAAAAATTTAGCAGTTTACCCTCTGCCTGCAGTAATATTAATGTAGTCAAACTGTCACAAAACGTTACATTATATTGCAAAAAAAGCATAAAAGTCAAATCATTATCACATCAGCACCGGCTTTCAGAACACAATTTCAATTTGGCATTGGGATTTCAGTTACAAGCAAGATAAAACCTCAGCTTTGCCAGTCACAGTTTATTATGCAAATTAGCAACTCAAAATGTTATAGTGCACAGTGAACACAACCAATACACAAACATACACGTATCCGACGCCAGTATAATGTTGAAAGAAATGTATCAGCTTACATTACCTCAACAGGTCTGCAAGTCAGCAACTGGTTCGGAGGAGGAGGAATGGATGAAACCTGCGATGCAACGAGACCATCGGCAGCGCTCAGCAGATATGGAAATTCATCCACGTCATCAAATGGCAGAGCTGGTTCACTGCACGCCACCACCTGAGAACTAACCTCAGCATCCACACAAATCGGCTGATAACTTATCGGCGCTTTTGACACACTTGTCTGCTGTCTTGATGCTTTTCGGTTACTGAAGCCGCGATACCTCATCCTTGCACCACTCCCACGGCAATTTGCCGACTGTGGTCGCAGAGTGTCATCAGGAACGTTTGGCCCTGCTCCAGGTGGCAGAAACATGTTCACTGACGGTGAACCCTGGAATGGATATGGTGCATAGATCATTGGCAAATGACGGCCGTCTGGCAGGCATGTCATCAGTGTGAACTGCTGAGCACTTTGTGCTGCCTCAAGTACTCTGGAAGCAGGCTGCGGAGATGGAGGAACGACTGGTGGGGGAGCAACCACAACTGCAGCAGCAGCAGCAGCCGAGTCAGATGGAGCAGCAGTCGTCTGTCGATGTTGTGGACTGCTGTAGCCACTGTCAGAGTCAACGTCCTCCGGAGCTGCAGTGCCAATGAAAAAGGAGTTTGGTCGCTCAAGAAGTGTTGCACGTGCTAGTTCCTCATTGAAATCTGTTACAGTAACCAACCAGTTCTTGCACTTTCACAACTACCTCACTATCTAACCATATGCAAAGTTATCACCAATCAGCTGACAATGAAAACACATATTTGGAAATGCATAAAGCCACTATAAACTGCCAATGTTACACAACTGTAATACATACATGCATGCATGCATGCATGCATGCATGGTGCATGCATTCTTGTTCATGCATGTATGTATGCATGTATGTATGTAACTGATATGTAACATATAACTTCACATACAAGCTTTACTTTCCATTCCATCCTTCCACTGATTAAGCTTTCTAATCAGTTTATCTTTGCTGTCTGTTATCACAACTAAATCATCCACATATGGCAGTAGCCATTATTGTATCATGGAAGACGTAGACGTCACACAGTAAAAGTTATTCTTCAAAGTTCACGAGCAAAGCACCTCACTGGAAATATTAGTTGCTTTGTTTTTATGCCTGCATTTCACCATATACAAACCTGTCTGAACAGAGTTATCTCGACATACGATCACTTTAGCACGTGGAGTAGACTTCTTAGTACTAGCTCCAACCTGAAATACCACACTAAGTGTCGTACATACACAACTAATAATAATGCCACTCCAATATACTAAATAATCTCTTCTATAAATAGTGAAGATATCTGCAGCAATTAAAACTAACAACTCGATAACAGCTCTCATTCATATGATATCTGCTACTACTTTTACTAATGCTGACGCATGCGGTATCATAAAAAACACGATCATGCTGTGAATGAACACACAATTACAGGTATAACAAGGTGTCACCCTAACGGGACGTAACAGTACTGGCCCACCATCACGTGCTGCCCCCTGGTGAGTTATGTTACATATGCACTGCAGTGGAGTGTTACAGACGACGACAGATGACGATGACAGATGTCACCGAGCAAAACAATACTGCCCCCTACACTATGTGACTAGCCCACCTATCCTACACATAGCATGTGTAGGATAGGTAGGCTAGTAATAATAAGGAAGGATTAGTTACATTGTGAAGGAAAAATTACACATCGAAGTACCAAGGGGTATATAGTGTAGATCTTAAATGGCAATTAATACATCTTGAATTTAATACTAGCATTTTACACTATAAATATATTATAAATAGTGCCGTAGTGATTTTTAGATTGAAACCAAAAGCACATTATCTTCCAAAACCTTACGCAAATTGGAATTACAATTTCACACAACCAGACAATAATTTCCACTTGTCCACATAAAATACAACTGGCAGACGATAACCAGTAAACGTTGTTGGCCATGCAGCAGCTTAGTGGCGTGATCTGTCTTAAATTAAGTGTCAGTTTGTCAAGATAAGCAGTGTCTTCTTTCATGCTGCTGTGAACAGCAACCCACAATAACTCGTAGCCCTGCTGCAGCGCCCATGTACAGCACAGTTGAACGGCTTCCTAACGTGTATTACCACATTCGCACTTTAGGTGTTTGCATCCGGCACATTGGGCAATTTCCTTTCTGTTATCATATTCCACAGAGTCCGCTCTACAGTACTGCCTTCTGCTATGTGGGAAATGGTTAACTGGAAAAAAAACAATCGATAGTGAGCAACAGATCATTCAAGTGATAGCTGGAATTTTAACCAAGTATATAATAAAAAGCAAGATATTTAAAAATTGAAATACCTTTGATTTTTTATCAGAGACAGGCCAATTCAGCTTTGCTGATGGCAGAACAACCGAACTAGTATAGTCCACTTTAGGCACATTCACACCAGGTACAATGCGCATACAAGCATTTGTTGGCATGAAAGCTTGTCTGCTGGCATCAAGCCATTGCAGTGTGGGTGGGGGCACTTGTGTGTATGCCGGCAGTTGATTAACTGGTGTCATTAGCTGGTTGGGATAAGCAACAACTCCCGGAATAACTGCAGAGGAATTGGGAGCATTTGAGCAGAAGGATGACAGCGGAATAACAGACGATGGTGGAGGTTGGGTGAAAGGTATGTATCCTGGTTGCTGGATGCCATAGGCAACTGGATGTGTGGCAGAGTTACTAGCAACCTGACCACCGCCTAAACACACAAGCACAACAGTGCAACATGTCGGTGTTATTATTAGTTTAAGTTATTATTTTGCAATTACTCAATAAGAAACAATAACGTTTTGTTACTTAACTCACAACAGTGTTACCCACATCCATATTTTAAAATGCCAATGATGGCAAATGACATCACTTGTTAACTAGCTAATCAGCAACAACACTCATTTAATGGCCTTTTTCCAAAACAATCTGGATCTGCCGGCACCAGAAAGGCAGAACCATTCTGGATTTTAACAAAGCAGGAGGCATCAGCTGGACCACACAGAAATCAATTTCACATCACTCCAGACAGACAACCATGCCAGCACCTCATCACTCAATTTTTACAGGCCAGATGCTCTTCCTGGCGCACAACCAACAGTATCAAAGCACCGAAGACAATACGATGTTGATATGTTGCTTCATTAACCAGCTTCAAGCTTCAAGAATGTGGACACTGCTCAATAAAACTGATGCTATTTATCCACAACCATTGGCACAGTGTAAGCCAAAACAAACAGTCAACAGTAAAACCGCTTATATCAGTGATATGTACATGTGCGTATCACTGTGCACAATTGTCATACACAATTCAGCACAGAGCAATTCTGAAAATTAATTTTCCCCATTATCCTCCAGAGAGTCGTCACTGTTCAGACGTGTCTTCATGAGGAAAGGGTATAAATAGGTCTAAATAACAAGAATTCATCTATATAATCTCCTCATTAATTACAACCGGCAACAGTTACCATGTGGCACTGGTGAGCAGACAGGATTCAGACCAGCCGCATGTCCTCGAGGATTTGTTGACGCACGTCTGAAAATATATGCAAAAAGCAACAATCAACACGCATTAACTTAACATAAATACAAAAGTGTAGTCTCTCTTTCTGGTGTTAAATTTTCCAACATACTGCAACCGATGGTAGTGTTTAGCATCACTTCTTAGATACAGAATCGGTAACCGACAACTGGTAGCAAAAGATCGGTACCGTTTTCTGGCACTGGTTGGGCTGACATACGCAACCAATTTCTGGCACCAATTAGTGTAAACATGCATCGATTACTGCAAAATTTGCATTATTAACAACGGCCATTTTAATTCATGCTACCCAATCCCCTTAGCACATTTATAAATTAAATTTATTCACGAATTACTTAACGAGAGAGTGCATCTGTAAACAAACACCATGGACTAATCACAGCTCGCATTTCGGACTGAAAACCGATTGCAAAATAAAACACGTCCTGATTATTACTGGCAACAGGCACGGCCAAAAATTGGTACTGAAAATCCATGACACAATGACCAGTTAATGGTACCAACCATCGGCTAACAAAAACCAGCACCAGAAACCGGTCCATCATTAGCTTTATACTGCTGCTGAAAGAGTGCGGTGTGGTTACATCGAGCTGTCATTCAATGGCATGCCCATAAGAAAGACTGACAAATAACCTATGCCAAAAGGTTATAAGGCTTACATACCAAGAAACACAGAAAACAAATATATATTAGGATTTTATGCCACAAAATGGGTCATTTCGGGGAAGTTCTTCCAAGCCAATCTCTTGGCTTAGTACTGAGAAGCTCAATCAAACACAGCAACAGCAAGCATGCATCTGTAACAAAACATACTACAACATAAAATTAACACAAAAAATGAAGCCAGGTTTGGTCACCTCCTACGACCTCCGGTCTGGAAACAGAATGAGCCTATTCTGGAAGAAGTAGATAGATAAGTCAGGATGTAAACGAGTAAGGAAGTAAATAAGTAAGGAACAAAGTATAAGGGAAAAAAAAGTAAGAAAGGAAGTAAAGAAACAAACAATTTATATAGCTCCAAAATCAACCAATGAATCATGACACATTGCCGCCCCAGAGCACGTATGGGGCCAGAAAACAAAATAACATGCCTCTGATCATCGAAATGAAAAACTGAATCACACCCACTATTCTTACTATTAAATATGCTATACAAATATATACTTCAAACAAAAAATTCTTGTTAGCAAGAGAACAAAACAAGATGCAGTCAGAAACAGCAGATGCGGCCATCTGGCGAAATTGACCAAATGTGATATTGTCCAACAGGTGTCACCACATGGCGAACTGGACGAAACATAACGTCTTCTTTGATTTTGGCTCACTGGTCCCATTATGTGAAAACATAATGTTATCCACAAAACCGGAAGTACATAGCTTATTGCACTGTCATCAGGGGAGGACTGAGCCACGTTTATGTGAAATTTGGGCATGTGGTTTTTAAGATATGCGAGTAAGGAGCCAGACAAGCAGATATACAGAAAGACATACAGATACACTGATCACAATACTTCACCCACCTACCAGGGGCAAAATAATAAGCAAACAACATAATACAAGTCTTAGTTGCCACAGACGAACTGCATGATGTTCTGCATCATGGTCAACATGTTGTAAACAAAGGTGGATGCTCAAAGTAATTAGGGCCTAAATCATACGGTCGCGTCCTATAAAAGTTTCTTCGATTTCAGGAAAATTTGGTATGCAGGTAGACATGCCAAATTTCACTGAAATCGAAGAAACTTCTTGCGGACAGACGGACGTACACACAGACGGACAGACTGTGCCAAGTTCAGAGTCACGTAACACAAAAACTAAGATAAATTTCAAAAATCTGGCCGGAACAAATTTAGATATTGTGCCTTAGTTTAAGAATCAAAGGTCAGTTGCCAGCTCACATTGTAAATGGCGGAGATAGTTTCTGAAAATGGCTGGATTTCCAACTTTAAAGGGCTCGTGACCTTGACCTTGGCCTTGGATCAGGCCATACTGCATACCATCATGCATCGCTCATCAACCTCTACTTACACGCCAAATTTCACTGAAATCAAAGAAACTTTTTGTGGATGGATGGACGTACGTAAACACATACGTACGGACGGACAGACATTTGAGACCGGCTTTATTAGGTTGACTCTGTCGAAGAGTCGACGACTCAACCTAACCAGGTGCAAAGAATGTGCACCTATGGAAATATTTTGGCTTTCATTGCACTGATGGCAAGAATGCTGATTCAGCAACAAAAGAGTCGTTTGTGAGCGACTGTCAAGCCGGATATTGTCGCAGACTTTGTCATGATATCGTGATACAAACAAATTCCACGATTTAGGCCCTAAAGGTAATAAATTTGCAGTGGTTGAATAAAGGTTGACATGCCGTGGTAAAAAAACAGAAAAATCAGCTAAGTTCAGACAGTGGCCCAAGGTGTCAAGAGGAAGTACCTTATTTTTTGGAGACACCCAAATTAACAACTTTCTATGTAATACAGTGTAGGTTATTCTAACAGTAGCCTATGTGTCAAAAATCAGCTCAATCCATTCAGCTATTTCGACAGAATAATAATAATAATAACCAGGATGATATTTATGGTGCTGTCATAATGGCACAGCCATTGCGAGAGTTCACCCAGTTCATTTGATGAATGCAGACTCAGCGCCGAGGTGGCAGCCAACCCTCAGACCAAGCCAACCGACTTGGACTGCGAGTCCGCCAGAAAGAAATGGCAGCTATCATCCACATCCACCATCGCCATTTTTATTATTACTCAGCCCGAGAGCTGATACTCATTTTACCATCCCACGAAAGGTGGAAGGCTGAGTCAACCTAGGCACTGCAGTAAGGGTGTGCAGCCCATGCCCAAGGCTGTATATATCGCAGTGGCTGTCGTGATAAACACAACTGCCGGCGGTGAGATTCGAACTTGGGTCCTCTCACACCGCAGTCAGGCATGTTACCATTAGGCCACTGTGAATGCCAGCTTGTAATGGACAGACAGCAAAATGGGCTGCAGCATATGCATGTGCATTGCATATGTATTGTGCAGTAAAAAACTTTCATCTAAAAAAACGTGTTCTACACACAATCAATCATGTCTTTCCCTGCTCGCTATCTACGCCTGCCACCTGCAATCAGCCTAACACGTGGACGTGACTGTAACATGCGTAGTGAATGGTTGCAATGCCATAACTGTGGCGGCATCTACTGCACGTCACATCCAATATACCCTAAGTGCTCATATTAGTTTACTGGTGTTGCCATACCTAGACTGACGGGGTGGATCTCCAGTTACAAAAGGGTAACAGCTGGTTAAATAGCGCGGCAACTGCTGAGCCGTTGAGATGGACATAGGTGCCTTCGATGTTGTACGCTCACATGACTCTTTACCAAAAGGATGACTAGGACGGCAGACTTCCGGTACAAAGGTTGCTGCATCTGCCGACAGTTGCGAAGTTTCCTAAAAGGTCACAGCAAAACATTTTCCATTACTTCAAAGCACATCTTTAAGAGACGAAATCTCAACCAAAAGCCCATGTATAGATTAATGTAATGATCTGCAAACCACTGCAACCATAACAGCACACATACACACACATACAATTTTACACATAAACAACACAGCAACCTGCTTTCGTGGCCGAGTGGTTAATGTACTCGGCCGCCATGTGCAGTAGAGCGTGACGCGCTCAGTGGCCGGGGTTCGACTCGGCCCGGGCGCGTCCGTCTACCAAAGAATTATTTCTAATGATTCCTACGCACATGATGAACAGGGAGATAA
>Ga0209780_1003698_pt1 | contig 11526 bp, 10 predicted proteins | sample WorMetexBAHAMAS2_FD_187384 | JGI IMG/M metagenome (GOLD analysis project Ga0209780, IMG submission 187384) | Marine gutless worms symbiont microbial communities from Max Planck institute for Marine Microbiology, Germany - Inanidrilus exumae... | ecosystem: Host-associated > Annelida > Digestive...
TACAAGGACGTGCTGAAGTCCAATCTAAAGGCATGTAACATAGACCCACATGACCTGGAATCATCAGTCCAGGACAGGTCATCGTGGCGCGCATGGTGTAAAACCTCGGTGCTACAGTTCGAATCCGACCGAGTCAACAAACTGCAGGAGAAGAGATCGCAACGTAAAGCAGGCGTGAGACCGACAACCGGCGGCTTCACTTGCGTCACATGTGGCCGCACTTGCGCTTCGCGAATTGGTCTCCTTTCGCACCGCTGAACACATCCGTAACGAGATCCGTCGTATCGACGGCTCAGTCCATCCATCCATCCTAATCACCCCGGTCGTTAACACATTACACAATTACCGCGAAAGTCGAGGAGTGAATTATGTGAACTCATTTTGAAGGAGTGGGACTAAACTTTTGCTGACGACTTTTACGAGTTTTTGATACACCATTTCAAAAAAACGTAAAACGTCACGTTTTTTGAAATCTGAAAAATGCGTAAAATACGTTTTATCGAACACTGTTGGCAACGTTTTTCGATCGTTCTTCTGCGTCAAATAGCCTACACATAAGAGTACGCCTATAAAAAATATAAAAAGTGCAACATGCAACATGACTTAGGCTATTTTTATTATGGAACTAGATGGCTTTATTGTATGGAATGCCCACGATACAGTATTCGGCTCTAAGCTATTTACTTCCGGCATTCGACGAAGCTTAGTGTCACGTGACTCCATTATCAATAGTCGATGGTGATTGGCTGTCTGCAACTGAGTGATGTCAGCGTTATCTGCCGTGTTGTCAACTCGCGTCGGACGTTGCAGAAAATTTAAGGAGGTTTCTTGTACGGAGTGTATAATCCAGGGGAATGACTTTGAATATTCCAACGGTAAAAATGGACACCAGAAATCCCGTAACGGGTTATTAGCGATTTTATATTTTGCGCATGTTTCTTCTTTTTCATCTGTTAACTCGCTTTCTCCGGAGATCGACGTGCTAGATTATATGGACATTGTGAAAATTTTGCGATTTTGACGTAGCAGCAGCAACAACGGAACGCTTTCAGCTAGCATCCTCGCCTGGTCGCTGTATGCTATAGCTCAGCTGCACAACGTCGGGCGATCGTCACGTTGTGTTTGTAGTAAATTTCCGGCAATCTGTAATCATCGCGGAGTTATGGCGGCCTGAAGTCGCAAGACGTTAAAATATTCAAGATATTTTTGCGTTTTTTAAAAAAGACCCTCCACGGTAAAAATTGTCAAAATTCTGATCCGAACGTTTTCATCGCGACACCGATCGACGTGTTGTGTTCAAACGTCGTGAAATTTGGCCGACGGGAGAATCGTGCGTTGCTTACCTGACAAAACCAAAACAAAATTTTGCGTGGCTCTTTACTTGTCGCTACTGTGCGGATCGCGCCCAAAATATGCCAGGGCCAGCCGCCGACAACGTACTCAGAGTTCTCCAGATTTCATCCAAATCGGTTCACTTTAGGCAGAGTTATAACCGAACGCAAAACGCTCCAAATCCAATATTCGGCTGAAGCCTAGCTTCGAGCCGAATAATAAACAGATATCAGCCATAACGTCCGATTATCATTAGCGACTTTAACGTTTCATAAAGTAACTGTCCTCACTTTCTATCAGTTCCGAAAGATAGCGAGATATTGGTCGAAAATCGCCCATTTTCCCTATCTTACGTGTATTTGGCGCCAATTTAGTGGTGACCCAAAACCAATTGAAATTTCACCTAAGATTTTTTGGTGTGAAAAAAACTCCCTGCGTTACCAGCAAGTGTTGATTGCGTGAGGACAGGTTTCGCCGTTTTTGATCATACAATTGCAACGTGTGAGTGACGGATGAACGGACACGAAGCCGACTACGTCGAGTTCTGCACTGCTGTGCTATGCGGACGGACGACGCGCAATAAAAAAAATTGGCTGTGACGTCATAGACGGGAGTCACCATGACAACGCGATCTCATCTGAACCACGGTATAATAGCAAGACGACCAGTCATGTCGACGTTCAGCGAAGACATTTTACCGGTGTTGAACATCGAGGATGTGATTTTTCACGATTTCCCGCGAAAAATCCTTCGTTTCGACGAACTGCTTCGCTCGGAACAGTTCTCTGCGGCAGTGCTGAGCAGTGCGCTGCAAGACAACATCAAGGTGGAACGAACAGCTAACTGTTGTAGTGTTATGTACGTACGATACATTTTAGCTCACAATATACAGTTTCTAGTTACAAACATCACATGAACAAATGTTGCCAATGGAAATAATAACTAAACATTATAAGCGGTCACTAGCGGCATAACCCATTTTGCCTACAGTTCCAAAAAGGGGACAGTGACTAAGGGATTCGATACCAGGCTGGCTAATCGACCATTTTTAGTTTACGATTTTCGGGCACTCTGGCGCTCAACCATGAGCGCCGGAGTGTCCAAAAGTCAAAATCTAAAAATGGTCGGTTAGCCAGCCTGGTATCGAATTCCTGATTAGTGTGCTATTTTGGGAACACTGAGCTAAAATGTGTTAATAGCGAATGCGACGTGACGTTTTACGGCGGCCGTGCGTGTCAAATTGTCCATCTGTCGCAGCAACAACCGTCTTCAATTGCTGACCACGGCGGGATCGACAACAGTCAAGCTATCGTGCTCAATCGAGCTCTCGTGCAGTCGATGATTGCACAGGTGAAACCACACCTGGTCATCCTGCGCGACGACACCCACGACATTCAGACGTGGATTCGAATGCGGATGCCGGAAATCAGCAGCGGCGCTGACACGAGCGTTGAGATTCAGCAGATGGTGAAGGACTATGCTGAGAATGCTGAGGTACAGTATCTACGCGGCATCACATCGGAAATGTTTGTTGTTATTCATTCATGTCGTCGCCATCCAGGTCTACACGGAAGCGAATTATTGTACACATGTGGGCCATGTTGGTTATATAAATGTGAGACGCGTGGAGAGCGGGAAACAGCGGCAGTGGCGGGCGGCGCTACACCAGGGCGCACCTGTACGTAGCTCAAATGACATTAATAAAAAGCAAGCCGGGCTGTCGCCGTCGCTAAGCGAGTATTATTTTATTTGCTAAAAGCATAGACCTATACACTGAATGACTGCTGATCCGGCCTGCAATCGTAGTGCAATCGTCAAATATCAGTCTATTAATGAATGTATTTTTGTGTAGTTCGGATTTAACCTGATTAATCGACAAGCCATGACCAAGTGTTCGTAAATTATAACAGGTAGACTTCGGACTAGGAAGCAAGTGATGCATGGCATGGTTTCCTTGAGTTGCTTTAGTGAACAATTTGTCATCATAATCTTGCAGTAATTGTTCTAGCTTAATAACAGATTAAACAGCACTGGAACGTAGAACGTAAATAACTCAGTTCAGATACACAGTAGGCTACAATCGTCTCGATGGCAGCGAAATGATATTCGATCCTGTCATATGGCAATTTTTGAGGCCATTTCCGTCCTTTCCGGTGACTGCAATATCAATGACCGCGGGAAATGACAGACAGCCTATGTGTGGCTTCCAATTTACATTTAGTAGTAGGCCCTAATTGTGGTCATATCTCGCTTAATTGGTTCTCGAGATATTTACGACGTAAATATTTCGGCCTCGTGCACTTTTTGGCCACTGCTCGTAGGCACACGGTATGATCGACTTCCATCACGGCGTTTCCTGTTAGTGTTGTATAGTAACTATATATAACTCTAAAATGCGCCGTTAAAACTGGCACAGACAGACGGAGTGACGGACAATCGCAACGTTGCTTAGTGCTTCCACTTTAGTGGCGGGACACAATACAGTCAATACTGTAATGTAATGTTATAGGCCTATAAGTCTCGGTTGGCGCGACCTTTTAATTTTAGCGACAGCTGACCGTTGTGTTTTCCATGCAGAAAGTGGCGACACAGTACCTGGAGGAAATAGGTTCGTACTACATGCAGCGTGTCCCGCTGGAGACTGCCTGCACTTCCAACCCGAACATCGAAGACTACGGCCGAGCGCTGTACGACTTCGACTACAGTCAGTTCATCAGCATGCGAGATGCGGTCATCCAACTGCGAAACGAGTACTTCACCATGCATCACTTGATGACCACGAACTGGCAGAAGATGACGGAAACCGAATGACGGAAACCAGAGTCTACGCCGAGTTCACAGAGTGGGCCTAAGTACACCATACACCACGTACACCAACCATGCCTGCAGTCATTGCCGATCGAGTTTTAGGCTACATCGTTTTCAGCGGACCGGCACTCGTATCACAATGATAACACTTGACATTTCTCGACGACGTTTATGTTCATTTTGAATCATGGTCATCCGGCGCAGGTCTATTTTCAACAACGAACGAAGCAACCTGTCCTCAGCATCCGCATATCTATCCAACTCTGCGTGCATTAATGGCGCTAACCGTCGTGGGATCGCGTTGGAGCCTTTCTTATTTACGTAGGCCTAACTATATACATAATCGCCTTGAAGTCAATATAAAAACATTTACGTCTCACGGGCCTACGTGTAGAACGGATCAATGTTGACATTTTCGCATTTTGTATACCAGTCTACTAGCAGATAATGACTTTTATCGTTTTACCGCCTAAAGCTGTAGGTTCTGTCCCAATTTCCAGCGACTAGCAGTCTCGTATCGCATTAACGACACTATTTCTCAACGGCGTTTAATTATGTTCATCGTGTATCACGAGCGCGCAGGTCTATTGTCAACAATGAATTAAGTATTTTGTCTTCAATTTCGCATTTGTAACAGAACTCTGCATGCATTAATGCCGCTAACCTTTGTTGTGGGACCTTATACATTTATTCAACTAGGCCTATAAACAAAACGAGACAGTAAACATATAACCACATATAGGACCCATATCACGGGCTGCTCGGTAGCGCCAGCCCTGTATTAACGGCGACTGGCCTTGTAAGTAAGAAATGGCAAATTTTGACTCTCTACAGAATCGACACCCCTTATCCGATCGCCAAATATTTTGTCATAGGTGATTACGTCGGCTACTTCTACAGCTGTACCAATTTTGGTGCAAATCATCCCAAGGGGATCTTCTGTGCAAATGGGTGAAATGTAACGAAAAATTATTTTTATTTATTTATATAAATTACCTTTTTTTCGAAAACACCTCTGGAGGTTAGACGGCTCGAACGATTTCGACGCATGATGACTCAAACGATTGTCACCATTCCTTTTGGTGGTTGTAAAAACTAAAATTAACATCTAACTTTTTCTCGCCACCAAACGCCAAATTTTACCCCAAAACTGGACTAGTTTGTTTCAGGCAAATTTTCAAATTTGCAAACCAACTATGGTAAAAAAAATCTTACTTGTAAGCGACCCTTAATCATTATCGTAGCCCCATAAAAGTTACATGGTGAATTGGCAAAGCAGTATTGGGCATTCCATGTATGTAGTTGTTTTGACCCCCAATTCACATCACGTGACTTGGCTTGACGTACGGCCTGTAACACGGCGTGGCACCATTTTGGCGGATAACTCGTTTTATGTTCATCGTTGAGCCACTTAAGTGGCAAAGTGAATAGACAAATCTGGGTCATGGATTTCAAATATATGGGAAATATTGCCCCCTACATAAACGTCACGTGGTACGGCGCATGCGCAGTAGCTGCAAACGCACTGACAATGGTGGCCTATGGCAGACATTATAACTCATAAGTCAAGGACGGATAGGCACATAATCTTCAAACTTAGTGGAGGGTTTGATCGTGTGACGCGCCATTTATGGCCACTGTCTAAGGTCAAAGGTCAAGGTCACAACGTCACGTAATGTATCAGCAGAAGCAACGCTGTAACTCGGCAACGGACTTCAAACTTGGTGGAAATTATCATCGTGGCGCATAGGCGCAACAACCGTAGGTAGGGACTGGTCCCCCAACTTTTAGTTTGGGGGACCAACAATGTACTGGTCTTCCCCAACTTCTTGGCCCTAGTTTTCAAAAAGTAAAAAAACTATAGCAAGTATTGTTTTCACAATTTCTATTTGATTGGTTATTTTGGTTCTAACAACCAGGAGCGCAACCACGGAGAAAATTTGAAATTTTGGAACTGATTTAGCCCTTGACATGCTTGTTGTTTACTCGGATATACAAGTCCCAGGGAGCGTATACTATACTAATGAGCGTAGTAGTCACTAGAATACAGTGTTTAGCATCTGAGTTTTCAAAGATTTTCCGGGAGTGATACCCCCGGACGGACCCTCACAGTGAAAGGGGGTGATCCACTTTCGCACCCAATCCCAGCCCGGCCTGTGGTGCCTGTGGCGAAAGTGCCCCGATGTTAGGACCCAAACCTGATTACCGGTATTTTATATAGTGCGAAAGGGTGAGCGTCTTTATTGTCACAGAAGATTTGAATGTTGACTCTATAGTTGAACAGTAGCCTGACGACTTGCTGTCTGTGCTATAGATTATGAACCGAGCTGTACAATAAATAACAGCGAGCTGCATATAACGAATAATCTTAGAGCTGTATGACGCCTTTTCTCTGCGACAGCTCTCGTTATATTTTTAAATCTATAAATAAACATTTCTGCAGAGTCAAAAATAACAGTTTCAGCCGGTGGATGAGATATCGACATTGGGAATGTAGAGAGAAAAGTACTGCATTGCTTTCACACTCTCCCTTCAGTGTAGTAAACAATACCTTTCAACAAGTTTGCAATGCAGTTATCTCATTAGGGCTTCTACCGAAAAGAAGCTTTAATATGATTAAGGATAGAGCAGTAGAACTATGGTTCAAACTAGCCTACACGTAAGCCGTCGCTGCTGCATTAGTTGCACAGATGCGGCAGTATAGAGCAAGCAATACTTTACACGCCGATTCCCGCCGAAGTTTTAGCTACGTTCAGAACTTCAGACATGGTTTGGACCTTTTCGGCGTTTAATATTACCAAAAGCAGTGACGCCGAGATGCGAATTTATATATTCTATACTCGTAGCGTGATGTAAACAAATTTCGTTTTGATATAACTAATAAAGTTTAATGAATAAATAAAACATAAGTAAATATAGGCGCTGACGTTTATAACTAGAGACACGTAAACCGTCGTTAAAGCTAAAGATCTTGTTTTTATGTGCATGCAGATTTACGGTTTGGCACTACAGGTAAAGTAATTTCAGGTAAACTCAGGTGCGCCGTTACGTTAGTAACGTAACCCTCTTCACCCTAACCCATTAAATGAAAATAATAAACCGTATCGTCTTTAGGCCCCTGGACTTTGTCCACACTCTTCAATAGATACCACTGATACCAAGACAAAACTCTAAGATATGGATGTATGCATTGCGCATGAGCACATAAAACCATCTTTAATAATCGTCACATGGATATGACTTACCAGGTGACTCACAAGGTGCGGCGGCACCTGCTCTGTAGATGAATCCACTCCACAGAGGGCCAAGCGGTCTGGTTAGTCCTTGAAGTAGCCCATCGAGACCTCCGTCTTTGCATCAGGACCATTCTTGAAGGAGTTTACGGAATTACTGCAGATGACACTTTGTGACAAACCATTCCACCTCTGTATAACTTCATGTGAGAAGAAGAATCGGTGTATATCCAGATGACAATGACTCTATCACAGTATCTACAGAACGCTGCAGCGTGGTTTGACTACTGTAAGCAGCTTGGTGAGCAGGAGGCATAGTCAGAACTACTTGCTTTGTGTCTGATATGATTGTGTTTAATTGACGACGCAAAACATTTGAACTCTTGCACTGATGTAGGTGGAGTCTGGTGGGGCCAGTTGGGCCAGTGATATATTCAGCAAAATTCAGTTGGTATATAAGGCGGGCAGGACTGTGGGACCTGCTAACTATAACCCCATGTTTACAGTCTTGTCCCTCTGCATTTTGTCACGTGCCCGTGTATATACAATATGAGTAAAAAAGATGTCGCCATGCGGTTGCCCGCAACTTTGCCAAATGTTAACAGATTTTCATATTTCTTCCACAGACAGATTTGATAGTAAATTTGCAATTGAATTATTGTTAAGCATCCCGCCGCACTTTAAACAAGTTGCAGTGCCGCAGCGAAATGCCTTTACATACGATCAATGGTTGGTCAGTTGGTCAGTCACTGATGGTGTCCATCTATCAGTTGGCAACTCAAGAGTTGGTCCATGGCAGTTTGATGTGTTGATATTAATATCGAGATGTCACAGTATTCAGTATAGTAAGTACACACTATAGCAACAGTAGATGTTTTGGATGATGTATTTCACTCAGTTTTATCAGAATAGGCATTTTTCACGATGCACATAGTAAGTAAGTAAGTTTAATGTTTCAATAGCAAGTTATAAAAACCGCTAGATTTCAATAGAAAAATAGAACAATGATAAAATGAAAATGTACCTGGACCGGAAGTCATGTGAACAGTTTTTACCGTGTATGAAATGTGTCTTTGTGATGTCAGGTGCCTTTGTGAAGTCTGTTCACTGCATCCGTATCTGACAATCTGTTTGCAGCAGCCATGTGTGACTGTGAGGACTGCCTTGGAAGGACCCCGTACGCGACTCTGATTGCAACCACAGTCGTCTGCGTTGGTGTCGGCCTGTTTTGTGGAACTGGCTTTCATGCTATGGATATTACACTGCATGGCATTTTTGAAGGCCTCTTCAAATTTCATGTTTCGTGGTACGTTGTTTCATGTCACTAATTTTTGCAGTGGCTGCACTATGAATGTTAGTCTTACTAGTGTGAATAGTTACAGACATAGCGTATGCCAAGAATTCAGCATGTTGTTTTCTTTCTGTGATAAATAAATAGGTTACAAAGTAACAAATACCTGTAAGCTGAGTACGGTGTTTGTGTATTAAATTCTGGAGAGTGAAGTGATACTTTTATGCATGTCCATAGTTATGTTGCCATATGTGTGTGTTGTGTACAAAACCAGACATTTGGCGGCACTCGGTAGTAATTATTATCTGCTATAAATGTAGTCCGGTGCTTGTTGTTGTCATATACTTAGACAGTTGCACTGTCGACTATGCTAGTCATGTGTAACAAAATATGACAAAGCCCTAAGTTTTGGGTAAAACTACAGCATATATCCTTTGTCTTTTTTATTTTATTTTTAGACAAAACACCTTACTAATATAGTGTAACTTTCAGGTCACAGTACATGGTACATAAACGGTTGTCAGACATGATGAATGTAACAATTCTGTAACCGCTAGCTGCATCATTATAATATTGTGGTCTTATGTTAATATGAAGTAAAGTTTTAGTCCCATTTTAATAAGGACAGTTATAGTGAATGTTTCTTTTTATATTACTTATCAATTGATATGTATTATTATGCCACACAGCTTGCACACAGCACATAGGTGCAGCCTGTTGCTAACCTGTTACCGATGTTACATGTAGATGATGTAGTATGGTCGTGTGTCTGTTGGTGTATTTGTTGGGCACACTGGTGAGCTGGGCAAAAATGGCTGAACCGATCGAGATGCCATTTGGGGGGGCTGATGCATGTAGGTCCTGGTCCAAAGAACAGTGTGTTAGATAGGGGTCCTGATTTCCCATGAGAAGGGGCACTTTTGAAGGGGACATGTACCGTCCAATTAACATACCTGCCAGAGGCAAATATGTCTGCCCAGTGCACACGGCAGATGGATGCATTTGCCATCATGAGAGTTGACAGGACGGCGATGTGTCCTCTTGCTAGATGGCTTTGAACACTTGTGTTGATTTCTGTCATTAGTGTAGTCAGCTGAAACTTGAGTAGTTTGTTTGTGTTGACTTGTTATATAATATGATATGATTTATTAACATGCACTCAAAAGCTGACACAGAGCCAGTAGATGACTCTACCGTATGATACCACAAATGGAAAAATAAGCATAAGTAAAATGCAAAAACCGAGTTGCTCAGAAGAAGCATTTCTGGCAATAGTTTGTGGAGAAAGTTATCTTTTGCATGTCATGAATGTTGGACAGTTCTAATCCTGCTTTTGTGTATCTAATTTGTGATTATTCTGTAATAACAGCTTTACCTTTGTAAATTGTTTTTTCAGGTTGCTGAACATACAGATTATATTCATGATATTCGGCATCGTTATGGGTCTGTTTGCGATCATGCTTTTGTTGTTTGGCTTCTTGGCAACTGGAACAACGAGGCAAAACGTCTATTCCAGCATACGATGCATCGTCGGAGGCAAAGTGTCTGCCATCTTTGTATGCATCCTTCACATTGTTGTTGTGAAAATTTTGTATATAGATGTTTCTTTATTGTTGCCGGTTGTTGTAATAATTTGTGCAATGATGCTGGTGGTTTGGTGGCAAGAAGGGCAGCGAACTTGTGGAAAGCCTGCCCAGTAATTCCGCAAACGTATGCTTTTGGACGCCACTGCTCCAACTGGAATGACTATGGGAAGCAGGCTGGTAAAACAAAGCCAGTTAAACAGAAACCGAAAACTGAAAGTAATAGTTATAACAAGTGGTCAAACGATTTTGACACAAGGCCACATTGCACGGGGCGGATTTTTCATGGGGGACAATTATTACACCCACTAGTTTGGAGCATTGTGATTTGCTGCAGCAGTCTTGTTGTCGTGCCATTATAGACGATTGAACGATCCCATTTGCTGCATGCACCACAGCAGAGAATTCCAATGCTTTTCAATGCAAAATGTCCCCTTCCCGGGGATCGCGACCCCATCCAATGCATGGTTTATTTGGCCCACAAGTGTCAGTCCTCCAAACTGCATCTTGATCGGTTCAGCTGCTTTTGCATAGCACATACATGTGAAAAACACACAGGCAGACACACAGACCGACAGACCATGCTGCGTGTGACATCTGTAACAATAGGCCGCACACTTGCGAGAATGTCGTAAGACATTGACATTAGTCAGCAGTATGACCCTTTTCCATATTAAAACTCATCCACCAATTGTCATCAGTGTCTTGTAGATACGAATAAGTCATGGTTGCCTGCTTGTATGCAGAATTTTCTTTCATAATGACCTTTTGATTAGGGATAATATCATTTTTTAGATTTTTACTGCTTTGGTTGTATGATCTAGTCAGTGGCATCTTCATTTAATATATTTTAAACGTTTAATTTTTGTAGAAATTATGTAAAGGTGCCACAGTACACAGTTTGTGTATATTTAATGTAGATGTTGCAGCAAAATAATATTATTCATATGTTGCAATGTACGTATTGCTAAATTAAACAAGCCTGCAGTTGTACCAAGCAACCTTCCCCCAGTGGTTTTTGGTTCTGGCTATTCGGTTTTGTCAGGGTCGCCCATGCGTTGGGAGACGCCACTGTGTGTATGTGGCAATGTTTTACACACGTTTCCAGTCGGCTGTCAATCATGTTGATCAGACAACATCAGTCCAGAATTATTTACTATATTTAGACTGTGTTCTACGTGTCCGTCTTTGTTCTGACGTTCTCATGTGATGGTAGCAGGCTGTAACATCACATGATGGCCTGCCACGTGATTTTTAGGCCGGGATCGGTGGCTAGTAT
>Ga0209780_1003699_pt1 | contig 11526 bp, 5 predicted proteins | sample WorMetexBAHAMAS2_FD_187384 | JGI IMG/M metagenome (GOLD analysis project Ga0209780, IMG submission 187384) | Marine gutless worms symbiont microbial communities from Max Planck institute for Marine Microbiology, Germany - Inanidrilus exumae... | ecosystem: Host-associated > Annelida > Digestive...
GGCAAGTACCATGTGTAAAGTCGTCTAAAGGAGTAAAGGTAGGAAGTGACGGTGCAGATGACACTGAGTACGGAAGAGCGTTCCAGGCGCATGCAGCGGCGACAGAAAACGCTCGGTCTGCGAGTGTTGAACAGCGGGTGGCAGGTACGATCAGTTGCGCTGTTGCTGCCGAACGAAAATGTCGGCGTGACGTCACGTCAACAAGTCTCCGCTGCGCTGGCAGACCCGCGCGACGCAATGCCTCGCGCCCACCGTGCTGTACACAGATGTCGACGGTCAGTGTGATAAACTGTGACCGATGACGGTCACCAGTTTACCTCACTGACCGTCCAGTCCACCTAAGTTGACAGCACCTGAGACGATCAGCCGTTCCAGAGATATGGTTGGTGCCCACCAAAATTTACATGGTTCACGCGAACTAAGCACCCTTTCGGGATATTTGCCATCCGTGAACTAGCACTTGCTACCTTCAGCCTACGTACCGAATTTGAAGTGTCTATCTCCACTTACTATGAAGATATGAAAGGCAATACAAAATGTCGAAAATGGGGTGGTTTGAGGAGTTAGAGTCATTCAAGATCACTGGAAATAGCACCATTCGATAGAGTAAATACGAGTTCTTATTAGCGTTCCATGTAACTATGTCCGTAATCCGTATCTTGCACCGTTTCTGAGACATAGCGAGATATTGGTCGAAAATCGCGTCGGAATCTCGCTGAGATCTTTGGCGTCAGAAAACGAGTCCCTCCCTGGACTATCGTTGGCGTTGTTTGCGTCATCCTCCGTTTAGCCGTTTTGGTACAGTGCCGGCTTGTGACAGATGGACGGACGGACAGACACATGGCGACAGCATATACCGCTCTAGCATAGCTTCGCGCGGGTAACAAGTTCCTCAGATGTCGCTGACAAACAACCGCGACGCGCTGCATCATGATCAAGGCAAACGGCAAAATTTTAAAACAGTCACGTGCCCACAAATCACACCCCTCTTGTGGGATATATGTCATCCTGTTGCTAGAATTCATATAGCCTATATGTGTACAAAATTTGACGACTTAGGTTCAGCCGTTCCAAAAATTAATAGTTTACTTGACCTGGCCACGCCTGTATCAGGGACGGTTGGTTGTCCGTAGGCTGTGAATTGCACTTTTGACCTATACATCAAATTTGTAGTCTTTGCAGTCACCAATTACGTGATGCACAAGGCAGTGCAAAATGTAGAAATTGAGGTGGTTTGACGTGCTTAGGGGTCACTCAAGGTCATCCGCAATATGACCATTCGATAAAGCGCATACGACTTCCTATTCGAATTTAATAGAAACTATGAGGCTATCTTGTACCGTTTTCGAGATATCATCGCTTATTTTCCAAAAATTAAAGATGTCACGTGACAGCAACCACGTCCCTTTTAGGGACAATTTGTCGTCAGTAGGCTGGGACTTGCTATGATCAACATGCACACCAAATTTGAAGTGTCTACGATTACCTGCAGCGAAGATATGAAAGGCAACGCAAAAATACGTAAAAATTCTCGTTTTGAGTGTACATGGGGACATCGCACGCAGTCCTTCTATTGACCGTTAGATACAGCTTTCCTTGTGGAAGTTTGTTTTAGCATAAAGAAACTTTGCAGCAGACTTCGTTCAACAGAAGATGAATTTTCAAAATTTTCAGTCCCAAAGGTGGCACAAAACGCAAAATCGCGTTTTGTTCCACCTTTACAAGGGACTTAGGGGTAATGTACACGGTTCATCTATGGCTCGTTGAAAAGCGTGTGGTCGACTTCCAAATTTGACCTATGAGTAATTTAAATACCGGAGGTTGGTCATGAGCAATGCTATCTATCGAATGTTTATGTTGCCAATGACTTTGGGTCGGGTGACCCCAAACCACCTTAAGCCACCTCAGTTTATACATTTTGCGTTGCCTTATGCATCTTCGTAATAGGTGATCGCAAAGACTTCAATTTTGATGTACAGGTTGCATGTGCAAGTCACAGCCTACAGACAACAAACCGTCCCTGAGAGGGCCGTGGTCAGGTCATGTAACCCATTAAAATATTTTGGGGCTTCAGTCATATCACTGGAACGGCGGAACCTAAAGTCGTCAAATTTTGTGCACACGTAGGCTATATCAATTCTAGCAACGGGATGATATATCACCCACAAAAGGGGCGTGGTTATGGTCACGTGACCATTTAAAACTTTGCCGTTTGCCGTGATGCAGTGCGTCGCGCGGGTTTGTCAGCGACAGCTGAGGTACTTGTTTTACTGGGCGACTATGCTGTTGCGCGGTAGGCCTATAGGCTCGGTGTGGCCGTATGTCGGTCTGTTCGTCCTGCTGTCTGTGTGTCACAAGTCAGAGTTCTACCAAAACGTCTAAATAAATATATAGCATCACGCAGACAACGAACGCCTTACGATAGCTAAGAGATTCTATTTTTGGTGACATTTCAATGGAGTCACCCAAACTAGGGCGCAAAAAAGCAAAATACATGTGGCGTTTGTTAAAATCGGCGCTTTTTGAGCAATATCTCACTATATCTCACAAGCAGTGGAAGATATAGGACCATGCCTAGGGTATGATGCCTATCTTCCTGTTAACGTTTGCGCTCCTGTTCCGAACCTGTTCTTACGCGTACAGACCATCGAGTTATATATTATTATATATATGAATATATAACTTGATGGTACAGACATCTCCACGCTGAAATGTCACAATTTGTATAAGTGCAGATTTTGTTCTCCAGGTCACATTTTACATTGTTATCAGTTTCGTGACTTCGTAAGTTCACCAATTGTTTCTGGAATGCCTTTTAAAATCGTAATCACGAGTTCGTGACTAGACCAAGACGCCTGTACGTTACGGCTGGCATCGAGACGCATGACAGGGTGTAAGTATTCGCACGCCCATTTTAGCAGGTGCGTTCACGTCAATCAGTCTATAGTCTAGATCCAGGGGTTTGTTGATGTCGTAGCGATACATCAATACGCAAATTATTGATTTTTTGATACGTCGCATTTGAAAAAAGTGTAAGAACGTCCAGTGGAATGTCCGTGCTTTTACGTAGTTATGCAATAACATGATTGAATAATAAAAACAATTACGCATTTTACCTGGTATAACAATGAGCTGAATGTTTTTACCGTGTAGGCCTACGTTTCTGGAAAAACGAAACCGTGCGTGGTAATTTCGGCATTAGGCGAGCGAAGTACGTGAACAGTTGTTGTGCGTTGATTTGTTTCAGATGAACGCTACGCAGACGACACACATCGACTTTCTTTTATGTCTGTTCTTGAGATTTGCAGTGTATCGTGTCGAACTATATTCCGTGACGCAGAGCAACTTGTCATTAACGGTCATCTGGCTGCATGACCTGGTCTCGGGCCAAGTCGGCGGCCGTGATTGAGCTCGGAATGGGCCCTGGGAGTGAGCAGCTGGGGCGTCAGTGTCGCGACGCAGACATTGACAGGTGCGCCGTCGCAGGTGGAACCGAGCGCGAACAACCACAGTCGAGAAGATGTCGATAATTTCTTCCATACGCAGCCACAGCGAGCCGTGCGGTATGGAGAAAACGAAAGACGAGGTGCCGGAGTCGCCACGCGGTTCAGCGACCGCGTGCTGTAAGTTGTTCGTGGTGCTGCTGGTGGTTTCGATTCTGTCTTTCCTGGTCTACGAGCATGTGCGGCTGAACAAGCTCGAACAGCATCAGTGCCCGGTCGCAACAAGTACTGTAGCAGGCGCAGACCGAGACCTGTACAACGACGAACAGGTGAGACTATCACTATCGGGGTCCGGCGCTGAAATCCCACCCTGCTCTGGGACATGATTGCTATCATCTCTGCACAGTTAACTTAACTCGCTTGCCAACGTGAATGTACAACGGACGGACTGTTTAGATCTGTCGAACTGCATACGTGCGCATACATGTGTATTTTTACCGCTTGGCGCCATTGCATATCGCCATATATGCGATTTTGATGTCCGTATGTTCATTAGTTTGTCTACGACATCGGTGATTGTGTCAAAAGACTATAAATAGGTCGAACGTTTTATACTGCCTGTTAATTCTCCCGTCCCCGGGGGGCGCTAAGTACGATTTGTGGCATGTTAATGTTCTTAATGACTAGTCCTTGGAATCATAGATGAGAAAACGCGTTTTATATTCTTGTCACGTTTTTGCGTTTTTTACGTTTTTTTGCCAAAGATTTTTTAATTTTAAAAACGTCCAAGTAGGGTGAAGATGAAAAAATCCAGTGAGAAAGACGTCAAAAAACGGCAATGAAATAATCTTATATTCTGTTGTGAGTCGATTTACCTCAATTAGCCATATTGGTCTATGAATGACTCGAGCTTGTTACCTGTTTATTAGCTGTGCCAGAAACCGTGCCAATAATAACTGCATAATTCTGTATTTCTGTTTCACAGATTTGTCTTAAACGTAAGCGTTCCATGTATACAGGCATTACGCAGTGGCAGGGTGGTATTTGTAGGGAGGATGCCAGGGATTTTCTCCGTCACTGGTTTCCCTCGTCCACCCCACTGACTAGGAATTTACCATCCCAGCAAGGGAAGGCTACTTTCCCCGTCACTGGTCTAGGACAGCCGAAAATTATATGTTAAAGTTTATGAAACATGCCACAAATAACGGCAAAAATCCGAAAAGTTAACAAAATTAGGTAGAAGCTGCAGGCTGCCGCTTATAAACGTTCCATGGCTAGCTCTCTGCTGCTGCTGTTGTAAGCCTAATAGTTGTCTTACTTACTGACGACGTTAATCAACAACGCGCACTCGGCAGCAGGGTAGGCCTATATACCCTGCTCGGCAGTGCTGTCCGGTCATTAAACCGTCCGCACATCTGCATTACAGTAAAATAAATGCTGCAAGAAACATTTATTACAGCATTATTGTAGATGTGCGGACGGTATTAGTTGTATCCTCGTGGCTTCAGAAAAAAGTCAATGGATTATGATGGGATTACATTACTCTTACTTAAATGAAAACTTAAAATGTAACGAACGGCTATAGGCCTACTGTTCTCTTATGTAGAATTGCAGATGACTGCTGGACATTGGTGTTAGTGTAGCAACTTACATTCGCAAGACATTTAGTTAACAATTAGTCTGTATGTAGGACCCCACCTGCAGATAAAGGCCCAGGCTTTTAGTACAATAAAGTCTCAAATTGTTATAACCCCAAGACATGTAGTTGTTTCTTGTTGATATGCAATGCGTAACATTGCAGTTGGCTGGAAGAAAATTAGCCTAGTACTATGCCTTGTCTGCTTATGTGCTTATCCGCAATCTACATATCAGTTAATTACAGTTTAACATTTCAACTAGAAGAAAATATTTGCTGCCGATATAGGTGGACTGCAACAAGGATAACACACCAGCTGACGTCAGAAAAGACATCAAAGGCATCCATCGACGATCCGCTCTTGCAGTTGCCGTCCGTTTTACAACTATACTATGTTAGAAACAGGACTTGAAAACAAGTACATCAGGTTACCGGAAATGTGCACCAAAATACGTAATTTCAAGCTTAAATAATATAACAGTAGCGTTCGCACTCCGATTACTGTAAACATTTCCCAGATATGGTTGTTAGAAACGATTCAAACCGCTGAAATGATCTTCAAAGTGGCTCAAGGTCAATTATATTGGCGCCATTCGATAAAGAAGATGGATTTCGACGCCCGAGCGTCGATGTGGATGCGTTCGCCACCTCTACGGTCTGTTGTGACCTTGACCTTTTGACCTTTGACCTTCACAATCTGATCAGGTTATCACTAGGAGTTATTGAGTCTATCGAATATTCCACGTCAGTTTTATTGAAATTGTTTAAGGCGTTCATAATATCATTGTAACGTTATAGGTCTATGTCAGGACGAACGAACGAACAAACGCGCGGACGAAACAGCTTGAAAACGTAATGTCTTCGCCGACACTGTCGGGTGGCGACGGCATAAAATATGATAAAATGGGTCACGTGACCCCGACCACATGCATTTGAGCTAGGTTGTTGATGTTCGAGTAACTCACTCCTTGCTGGCCTGCCGACCTCAACACTGAATGTACTCCAGAATGTCCAGAATGCAGCAGCGCGACTTATCTGTCAGCTGAGACCTCGAGATCACGTCAGCAGTTCTCTTCAACGGTTACACTGGCTGCCCATATGGTCGCATGTGTTGTACAGACAGTGTATACTAAATACTAATGTACAGAATCAACTGTGGTCAAGCTCCAAAATACATCACCGACCTTGTCAGCACAGTCGCTGCAACGGCCACACGATCCAGCCTGCTATCTGGGAATACTACAAACTACTGTCTGCCTAGGCTTCGGACTAAATTCGGAGAACGAGCTTTCTATTATGCTGGACCAGCAGCCTGGAACAGACTTCCACAGAACATTCGTGCATCGACCTCTCTGAACGTTTTTAAACGGAAGCTGAAGACACATCTACGCCTATATACAGAAGTTTTTAACTAAGCTTATTAACATTTTGCTATTTTAATTTTTACTACCGTATTCTAATGTTTGACATTGTAATGCACCGGCGGCCTACGTTTGTAGTCGGCGCACTATAAATAATTTTATGATGATGATGATGATGATGATAACGGAGACGTGTTGTCCTGTACCAGACGGCTGCTTTGCGCCGCAAGACTGTGTACGTATGTGAATTTCTGTTGTATTGGGTGAGGCGAAACTTGATGTGTGCTTCGTTAGACAACTGTCATATTTCTTTGCACGATTAAACAATGTCAATAACTGTATATGTCGGTCTGATTATTAGCAGTCGATCGCTTTATATAGATGTCCAAGGAATAGGAAGTTCGAATGTGCGAAGGGCAGCGTATAGAAGCCTGATACGACCGCATTATTTGTTGATCCGCGATGCATGGTTTGTCCAGCACAGACAACCGACTGCATTGTGTGATGGATGGTTTAGGGAGTGGCAGCAGCAGAAAATACAGCACACAATTGTTTGCATCATGTATTCATGTTACATGCGTCCACAAGGTTTGATCACAGCTTGCGTGAAGTGAAACCGTGCAGCTAGCATCAGGACACGACGACGTGATGGTGAACGCCGCGTAATGCAGCTTCAGCGGCAGGCACCACCTCAAACTCGGCGATGACTTGTGTTGGCTTGATACTGCATCTACCTTTTGCATCATTAACGCAAAGAAGACTGAAGGTATAGTTAACGAGTCGCATTATCCCATACTAGTTCTGGTGCAACGCATCATACTTGCATTTTCTAGTCCCGCATTTTTCCGCTCCGCATTTTCAGCGTCCCCTTCGATAGATATCGCATATGGCTTCCGTAGTAACTGTGTCCGTCTTGTACCGTTTCTGATACGTAGCGAGGTCGAAGATCGCCAATTTTACCTACCCTCGTGTATTTGGCACCAGTGGTGTCGCACTAACATCAACTTATGGGGTCCGGTGTCGATCCGACCCTTCCAAGTCCTAACAAGTTAGCCTGTTTGCGTAAGGCAAAATACAGTTATAGGACTAAGGACTTAGACGAATGAAGTTCTTGCTCATGTAAAATACAATACATGGCCTAAAAAGCTATGAAACTCACAAAAATGTTTTGCTTTGCCCCTCCCCCTCCCGCCGGTCACCTGTAGCACAACGCTGCTGTTTGGCTCACCCGTGGGTTTGACCGCATTGGAAAATAATCGATATCATTCGCGTCAGAAAACTAGCGTTTCTGGGTTACTATAAAAATTAACGTACGTGGTCTCTAAGTGTCATTATCGTAACCCACTTGAAGGACTCTTAGAAGTCGCAGGAAGTCATGATTGTACACTGAAATAAGTACTATGCTAGATGCTATTGTTGCTCGTCGAAACCGCGGTAGGCCTAGTCTAATAATCTCCATTTCCATATTCAAACAATCGTGTGCTGTATTTTCTGCTGCTGTTACTCCCCGAACAGTCCACCATCGGTCCCAGTCGGTTGTCTGTGCTGAAAAAACCATCGCGTGCGATGTCATCTTTACGCTGATGACACCCAGCTGCTCGACTGCTGTCACATTGAGTATGTACCCGTCGTACGAAGTCGACTAACCAGTTGTGTCAGTTAGGTCGCGCAGTGGTGTGCATCACTACGCTTACAACTGAACAGCGGCAAAACCGAAGTCATCTGGTTCGGCTCAAAGGCCAACCTCGTCAAACTCAAATCCTATGACTGTTCTCTGCCTGTCGGCTCTGAGACGGTTTAACCAGCGTCCGTCGTCCGTGACCTAGGTGTCCTCCTGGTTGTGTTACTGTAGCAGAACTTATGAATAAGTCTGATCACGATTTGTTTCGTAACTTATATGCACCAATGCATGCTTTAAACCATTTACTTCTAGGCCTACCTTGTAGGCCTAACTGTAACCGTCTGAGAGCTTTCAACATTCTTAGCAGCTGCCCGAATATTCCACTGATTTGCATAAGAGATCTTTACCCGTTATCTGTAGGCCCTATAGGTTTGTAAAATAGTGTTCAGTTTTTGTCTGCTAGTGTAGGGTACGTTTTATTCTGTTTCTGCCTTTTATGTTTATTATGTGATGTGCGTTTGTCGCATCAAATAAACGTTACATATACACACATATACATATATAACTAATTCTTTCGCTTTTATTCTATAAACACTAATAGGCTACATTTATCAGATGCCATTTTGTGTGTATTATACGCCAACCTATAGTTAGCCTCAGTCTTAATAGTTAATAAGTTTAGTTTTTAGGTTTGTAATATTTTTTTGTATTTGAGGACAACAGATTAATACAAAAATTGCCCAACCAGTTCAAAAGTTCACTAAAATGCCGTGCTCTATATAATGTGTTCAAGAAACCTTTGATACAATTTCGCGATAATTTCTGCATCCTTAGTGTCGTTAACGCTTATTAATGCCGCTAAACACGCATTGCATTTTAAAATCTGCGTTTATATCATTTTCTTAACTTTCTATAAACTACCCTTCTGCATTTTCCGACATTTATATCTGATCCTTCATTTTTCACTCCTGCGTTTTTAATCAACCATTTTTTTCTGGCCACTGTTGCATTAAAACAAAACGTCACACGTTTCGTCATTTTCACCAATCTCTGTATGCTTTACTTATAATCTCTTATTTTTAGATCGACTGTTCTGAGTCGACCTAATAAAGTGGGTCTCAAATGTCCGTCCTTCCGTCCGTGCGTATACCGTCGTACATACGTACGTCCGTTTTTTACTAAACTGACTAGCATAGTACTTGTTTAATGTACAATCATGACTTCCTGCGACTTCGAAGAGTCCTTCAAGTGGGTTACGATAATAAAAACAAGAACTTATCAAGAGATGAGATAGCGAACGTGACTTTTTACAACGATATCGCACGCGTACTTCAGAATACCAAAACAGAAAACCTACTTCGTCCACTTCGTCCACAAAAAGTTTGTTCGATTTTAGTGAAATTTGGCATATAGGTAGAGGTCGATGACTGATGCACCGTTGCAGTAGACCCGATCCAAGGTCAAGGTCATGGTCACGGGCCCTTGAAAGTTTGAAATTTTTTCATTTTCAAAATCTATCTCCTCCGCTATGTACAATGGGAGCTGGCTATTGACCACTGATTCTTAAACTATTGCGCAATATCTAAATTTGATCGGGTCTGATTTTAAATACTTATCTGCGTTTTTTGTGTCACGTGACTTTGAACTTGGCAGAAACGTCAGTTGTGAAGAGTCGACCGACAGTCCCATACGGGGCTAATTTATCCATTCTGCCAGTTGTCCTATTTTTAGCACCCCATTTGTATGGCTTAGATGACAGATGTGTGTCAGTATAAAAATACTTCGTGTTTGCGCAGGCTTTCAGTAAATCAATCAACTGTCTATACTGCGCTTCACGCCCATATCCCTGTATGGGGCTCTTTATAGTCGCTACCGTTCACTGCTAGAAGATGTGACGTGTCTCAGTGTCTGAGGCTTTGAGCTTTGAGTTTTTTTGCTATCAAGTCGGCAATCATCGTCTATGTCTGGCTGCTCGCCAGCGTTGCACTCGAGATGGCGTTGTGTGCTTTTTCTGAGATCTATCGTCGTTGTGTACCGAATTACGTCATTGTAACGAAGTACCTGTCATCTAGACATTTATCTCGAACATAACTTCGGTTAACTGCAGGCATTAGGCCTATTCTATGCAGGGTGGGCTAAAACCGGACAGTTTTTGAGAACCTTTATGAAACAAAACTAAAATTGCTTATAGTGGAATCAGAAAAATTTAGGATTTATTCTGAACGCAAAAATTAAAGATGAAATAACGTCGGGCATCATAAAATGTTGTCGCCTCATTACGTGTGTTAACACCGTGTCGTCGCTGACAGCCAACTGTTTTGGAAGATTAATTTTATTCATTGTTGTAATTAAACGCTGAATTAGAAATGATGCAATTGAAATCATACAAAACAAGGCAATCTTAGATATCAGACTTCGCCCGCGGTGTGCAATCCCCCTTTGCGGCCGATAATAGGCTCTTCCAACGCTTGCAATCAAGTGTCTGCCCCTGTCGTGTGCACGCTGCTGGATGGACCAGTTCAATTCGCAATTCGTAGGGACTTTAAGGCTTTGTCGGGCACATGTTTCCCCAAAATTGCCGGTTCACCTTCGGGAATCATCACCCCCACGTAACGCACTGTTCCTTGGGCCAAGCCCACTCATCTCAAACGGCATCTCGATCGGTTTAGCCGTTTTAGTATATGCCCCAAATGCTGTGCTGTACAATGCATTGTCAGTTGGGAAGAAAACCCCAAAAATTGCCCCTTTCTTTTGGGATTTCGTCACCCCATCGGAAAAAGACCGAGCCACGGCCATAAACAACATGTACCAAAATGGTAAAGAAGGCGCGTGTGGTTTTGGAAATAACTTCGCGGACATACATACATATATATTACACACACACACGCACAGACGTACTCATCACAATATTTCGCAACCGCTCCCGTGGGCAAAGCAACAACGTTATAGTGGTCGTCGATGTCATTTATATAATTTACGAAACAATGCAAACAACCCGGATGATGCCTCATTGGGGGAATACAGAAGAGTAACTGACTAACTGATTAAATGTTGAAAATGACCCGGAACATGTTCTGTGTGCCGCCATCCTGTGAATGCTGGGCTTTGCGTAGAACGGAGCCACCATGGTACAACCGGTCAATACTTGCCATGCACGCACCTGCGGCTCACCTGTAACAACAATGTGCCGATTTCAGTGTACCGTGGCGCAGGTATGCACTCTACTGAGTGCTGTATCTCTTATTATAGGCTTGAAGCGCCTATAATGGAAATACACCACGGGGCTAAAAACGGTGTTCACGCATTTGGCTATAACTCCGCCGAATGTGAACCGATTTGGATGAAATCTGGAGCACTCTGAGCACATTGTTGGGGACTGGCCCTTGCAGATTTTAGGCGCGATCGGCTTAGTAGCGACAGTTTGAGAGGCAGCCGAATTTTTGTTTTTGGTGGTTAGGTCAATAA
>Ga0209780_1003700_pt1 | contig 11523 bp, 9 predicted proteins | sample WorMetexBAHAMAS2_FD_187384 | JGI IMG/M metagenome (GOLD analysis project Ga0209780, IMG submission 187384) | Marine gutless worms symbiont microbial communities from Max Planck institute for Marine Microbiology, Germany - Inanidrilus exumae... | ecosystem: Host-associated > Annelida > Digestive...
CATCAATTACACATATTAACACAAATAAACCCGTAGCCAAGGGTTTCTTAAAAACTGCCCCACACACTCCGGTAGACCACTTTGCCTTAATAGGCTTACTGTTCAAACTGCACGAAATTTGGTAAGTGGATTCTTAGGAAAATCATTAAAATTGTTGCCACCAGATGTCATATTTTAAAGCTGAAATGCACCAAATTCGTTTTCGACCGGGGGGAGCTTACGACGCTCCCCCAGACCGCCTAGTCGGCTGTGCGGCTGGGGCTCCCCATTTCCCACCCCACAACGCCTTTGGCGTCTCGGTCTCGGCGCCTTTGGCGTCAAAATCAGTCTATCCCCGGCTCTGCTTTTTCAGTAATTCGACCCCTGCTAAACAGACAAACCATACTATACGGTTGGTTGGAGTTTAACGGCGCTTTCAACCCAATTTAGGTCATATTGCACCTTTAAGGCAAAATTATATTACAAATATTAAAATTTCATGAGTATTAATTCTTGGCGTAAAATAATTGAAAAAGACAAATATAACAATGATGATAGAATTAGGTTAAATAAGTAAACTGAAATTAGCAGCAGCTGAGAAGATGCCTTAGACACAAACCATACTATACAATCATGCTACAACATTCATCTTCTATGACAGAAAATTACATATTGGCGTCATTAGTACGACAAGCTTGCATCCACCAGTAATCACTTTTAACATTAGATTACAAATAACAACATAACTTAATAACTAATTAATTTTAACACCATTATCAACAAACGGCCAACTGTTAGCAATGTGAAATGTATAAGGTTGGTTGGTTGGTTGATCAGGGTTCGACAGCACTTTCAACACAATCGTACGACGTACAGTGCATAAACTTGATGCAAATAAGACAGCAAACAGTCAGTTAATATTGCTATTACAACCACAGACAACTATGAAGCATTATCAGAAACATCAGCGCAAGTCTGAAAAACAGCAATTCGAGTCCAAGCGTCGAACTCCAGATTCAAACCGAGTCATTATCAGAATCAACGTCACTTGCATCGCCTGTAGACAGACACAGCTACACACACAGCTATTAACATGATTTGGTTTGCATATGAAAACGAACAAACAACGTCAACAGTAATAGCAACCAGACATAACAGTGCAGCAGCCACCGGCAAACTTTCCACGCAGTAGCAGCATTTTTCATTCAGAAACAGTGCATCACTTCGAACACACTCCACCCACAATGTCACACAGATGCCAATTATTATGTAACTTCATCAAAATCCAGATTTTCCATCTAACAACACTGGCGTTATCTACAACTGACTGAGTTAAGGTTTTACATCCAACCCAACACAAAGTAGATCATTTGGGAGACATTCTTCACAGCCTTCACAGACATTCTTCCTGGCTTACTACTGAAAAACTAAATCAAACACAACAAAAGTAAACAAAATATACTAGCACCTCTGTTCGGTCATTTTTTTAGTTACTGGGTTTTCATATTTAGTTATCTGCTCAAAATTTGGATTACTTTTTACTTTTGAACACCAGTTTAAAAAGTAATCCTTCCAGAATAGGCCATTGCATTTCCAGGTCAGAGGTCATAGGAGGCGACCAGCCGACCAAATCTGGTTTTAGTTTTTTGGGGCTTCATGTATGAACTCGGTGCACACCTGCAACAGTTGTGGTCACTGCGGACAATACCAAAAACACTGATACTAGTATTGTTATCATTGTTACTTATCTGATGTGCTGTACAGTGCTCGTACCGCAACGGCGTACAGTTACGACATGTAAAGGGACGGATTCGGTTCAACTTGAGTTTTAAAACAGATCACCAACACTGCTTCTGAAACTGTGGCTGAGAGGCAGTCAAGGCTCCATTGATTCTTATCACTTGCAAATAAACATTTTATTATGCAGCAACTGCAGAATGGAAGTAAAACGAGGTCACCGAACAGAACTCAACTTTAACTAGACGAGCTGCAGTGTATCTGGAAACACACTGCAATATAGGCTCAAAGAGAGCATTTACCACCGGCGTACTTGACAGGTGACACAACTGTTTACTTATTTACTGACGCACAAGCTGTTTAGTTCCTGCATTCGACGATACCTAGTGTCAAGTACCTGCAACTGAGTGATGCCAGCGTTATACGTCGTGTTACTTACTTTCAGTTTCCAATTCAGTCTGCTTTTCTTCAATATATCGCTCACTAGGCTACACCAGAGAGATATGGCTCTGGGCCGCACCAGCACTGCAGCGTATCATTGGACAATATCGGACAACGGATGCTGCCGAAAATTTGGGTAAGACCCTTTCTGATGTGCAGCATACAGCCAAGGGGAAGGATTTTGAACTGATTCTAACGTTAAAAGTGGAAACTAGTAGACATTCCGTAGGGGGGAGCATTTGGCCGTGAGTTTTCGGCATTTGTAGTCACTGCGGAGTTATAACGGCCTAAAGTCGCAAGACATTGAAATTTTGTGAGCAATTTTTGCGTTTTTTTGGAAAATGAGCCCTCTCAAACTGTCGCTACTGCGTGGATCGCGCCCAAAATCTGGCAGGACCAGCCCCGCACACTTGGCTCACACTGTTCCAGATCTCATCCAAATCGGTTCACTTTCGGCAGAGTTACTGCCGAACGCGCAAAGACCATTTATGCCCCATAGAGTATTTACAATATAGGCTCTTCTGGCCTATAATTACAGAGAGAACCAGAGATGACAGGACTACTTCAATACATTGTACATCAACATCGTCACCACCATCAGCAGCAACATTATCATCTGATCACTACAATCAACTTCATCATCACTATTATAATCATCCGACTAAACGAAGCCAAGACTACAATGGACCGTGGCAAAAGGAAACTGTCCAAAGTTGCAAACAAAACATCAAACGAAATTCTGCAGAAGGAGCTTTGAACGAAGATTGCGATGCCTGCTGACAGTGTGGTATCAAGTGTCACATCATGTCACGCTGTGATGACGTCAGTCAAGATTCGGAGGTGGCACAAACGTCATTACTTCTTCATAGATCAACTCTGAGCATACACACAAACGCTTGGCTGCATTACCGGTCTGGATACGGCACAAATGACAATAAGACAATCGCATCAGTAACATATTCACAACAAGTGTCCTCGTTATTATCAGGCTGAAATATATGCTGGCCGCGATACATGCTGCCCCCTGGTGAGTCACGGTGAGCATGCCGACGGGACAGACAGACGGACGCCAGACTGTTACATTAAGCTTTACGCTGGATGCGGCCACTGTAGTAAGCCACGGTCAACATCTGTCAGTAAGGACAGTTGAAAGATTCAGTAATAAACAAATATTAAGATGTGGTACATAAAGGTACTCATATTTTTCGCACAGCAATCCTTCTGGATGGGCTGGGCCCCCAAATGAGAATCACCAGGATAATAAGAGCAGGCTGGATACTATTCCTGTCACCCGACTGTGTTAAAGCAATGGAGGGAACTCAAATGCACAGACAGCGACCACGAAACATCACCTACTCAACTTCATCCAGTTGGTTATTTGGGAGATTAACGTCCCCTTTGAGCAAGAAACAAGGCTATATAAGGCACAAGGTCTTGGGTGGAAATTTAGTTCCACCAGGTTAAGGATACAGAATAACCTCCCGACCTTGTTGCCAATTTTCACCGACTCCAAAGATATGACAGGGAAACAAATTTAACAGAATGTGTCACGTGACCCTGACCACGCCCATTAGGGGGTTATCTGTCATTCCAAGCTAGCATTTGATATATTCCACCTGCATACGAAATACGGCAACCCTCACTTCAGCCATTCCAAAGATATGATTGCTTGCATCAAAATTGAAAATGGGAACTTGACCACGCCCCTTTTAAGGGTCATTTGTCATCAGTATGCTTGGACTTGATGTAGCCTACCTGTCTACAAAATTTGACCACTATAGCTTCAGCCATTCCAGAGATATGGTTGGTGCCCACCAAAATTTTAATGGTTCAAGTGACCTGACCATGTCCCTTTCAGAGATGATTTGCCACCCATGGGCTAGCACTTGCTACAATCAACCTACTTACCAAATTTGAACTATCTCACCCACTATAAAGATATGAAAGATGATACAAAATATTGAAAATGGGGTGATTTGGGGTAGTTAGGGATTACTAAAGGTCACCGAAAATAGCACCATTGGATAGAGCGCATATGAGTAACGATGTCCCTATCTTGCACCGTTTTTGAGGTATAGCGAGATGTTGGCCGAAAATCGCCAATTTAAACCTACCCCACCTCTATATGGTGCCCCCGTTGGGGGTGACGCCGTCGGAATTTCGCCATGATCTTTGGCTTCAGAAAACTAGAGTCCCTGAGCTATTGTATGGCGTTGTTTGCATGACTCTACGTTTAGCCGTTTTGGTACAATAACGGCATGTGACAACAGACAGACGGATAGACAAACTGACGGAGATGACGACAGCATATACTGCTCATCTGACAGTGCACCAAAAACTGACTTTTCCAGGAGTCGATGTCCAAGTTCTGTTCCTCAAACGACTCATCGTATGGAGGTGAGGTTGGCTCGTCGGCTGGGTCAGCATACTGCTGCATGTATGGGTGAGCCAGCGCCTGTTCAGCAGTGATTCTTAAGTCTGGGTCCAGATTCAGCATCTTCTCCAGCAGATCTATAGCTACATTTAGACACACACACAGTCAGTACAGACTGATACAAGAGACACACAGATACTAAATGCTTCCCATTTTATTATACAATCACCACTTTTGTTGCTATGTTTACGATAGAAGCTGTTTTCCTACAGCCAGTCCATTCTGATCTTGTGTGATAATATAGTCTGCATAGTATTTTGCAAGGTAAATTAGCAGCATTGATTATATGAGGTGTAAATTCATCGTAACAACATTGTGACAAATGGTACAAAATACTGTTGGTCACTTCACCTCATGCAGAGTGTAAGACATAAAAGCAGGCTGTAGACTTACCGAGAGGATTTGCACCTTTGAAGACTTGACTGAAATCTTTCTTTGTCATTTTCGGCAGAGAATGAATGAATCTTCGAGCCTATGCACACAACACAGACCAACTGTCAGGCAACTCATTAATATTACAGGAATGAAAAATATTGCTCGCATATATTTTAATCAGACAACTGACTGCGTTCAACACTAAATTCCCAAGTTATCAGCAAGTATGAAAGAAATGTTTGGTTGAACTTTAAGGCACTTCTAGTTTTTCTGTCTGCTGTTTTTAATTTGTGCAGTGTACAAAAGTACAGTCAAAGTGTCACTCTGTCATTTGATGGAACTGAATTGCCCAAATGTGAAACCAGAGGTAAACAAATGGGCAGTTGGTTCGTTATGGTTTATCGGTGCTTTCAACACAATTCAGGTCTTAACGCGCCTTTAATGTAGAATTATTTTATAAATATTAAAATTTAATAGGGATTAATTCTTGGAGTAAAATGATCAAGAAAGAAATAAAGATATAATAACAATACAAATAACAGTAGTAGGTTCAGATTAAATGAATAAGTTGCAATTAGGTAAATTATTTGACTGAAAAAGCATAATTTGTATAAGATTTCTTATTTACAAATTATAACTGAAAACAAATGGGCGACCAAAAAAAACATTACACGAATACTGAAAACACTTTACTGAAAATGTGTATTGAATGCGTTATTCATTAACTACCACTGAAATGTATTTTTGGTAAACTCTTACTCTAACAGTAAGTTGACGGCATGTACACAGGTCTAGAAAACGGAGTATTTGTGGACAGAAACTGCCAGTTTTCAAAAAGAATTACTATAAAGATATAAGTCAACAACCCCTGCATTAACTGTCATAGGGCAGATTAAAATGTCCAAACATCATTTGTCATAATCATGTCACACAAACAACAAAATTGACTGTCGACACACTCAACTGCAGAACATTTGTATGCAGTCATCCTAACAAACACGGAGTTGAATGACGATAAAACTCATTTTGAGACAACCACTAAATATCAGCAACTGAGACAAAAAGCAGAAATGTTTAACAAATCTACTTTAAAATGTTAACGATAATAAAATTTTTTACAGCACTCTTTAAACTAGTAACATGCTTATGGCCTTACAAAAAGGCCAAAGCATGTTATGAGTTTCACTGTACCAGCAACTGGACTGTACTGAAGGCTAAAGTATAAGACTGACTTCGACGCCCCAGCGTCGATGTGGATATATTCGCCATCACACACTTGAAGAACCAAGGTGCGACTTTGACTTTTGACCTTCAAAATATAATCCGGTGATAAATAGGGCTAGTGGTTATTCCCTGTAAGTTTCATCAACACTGTTCAAGTAGTTCAATAGATATGGTGTTCACAAGATTTGGCCCCGATGGCCTGCTGTGACCTTGAACACTGACCTCCAGAATCTTATCAGGTCATCAGCAGGAGATAGTGAATATTCCCTTTCAGTTTAATCAAAATTGAGCTGTTCACGGGATATCACGTTAACAATATCTGACCAGACAAACAATGGGACAGCCTAAAAACACAATGCCTTCGCCAACTATGTCGAGTGGCAAAGAAAGAAAAAATTAGCCCCGTACGGGGACTGAAGGTCGACTTCCACTAGGGCAGACTAGGGCAATTATCAAAAATCCGGCCCAAACAAATTCCTATATTGTGCCCGAGTTTAAGAATCAGTGGTCATTTGCCAGCTCCCATTTTAAATGCCAGTGCATCACGTTTGAGAGCAGAGACTGTAATGCCGTTGACGAAAGCGTCGCTGAAGTTGCGAAAACAAACGCAGCCATTCATGGTGTTTTGCACAAAGTACACACCATATGCGCACCGCACTTTTGTCAATTATTTCATCACGAATCCAAATTCCATTTGGATCGAGTGTTTTAAGCCAAGAATGAAACGTTTTCTCTGAAATTCCACTCATAACTTCGTTAATGTTTACTTTTTAACGCCACCGGAAACTAAGTATTCGTTGTCATGAATATTCATGTAATAAATACATCAAGTTCTTGACGGAAGTAGGCTGAATCATGTGCACGCTATTGCCGCTGATTAACGCGAATTGACGATTGTTTATCGACAAACATCTGCAAAAATGTGCTTTATTTTGCGTTTGTTTTGATTAAATAAGATACCGAAAATATTGATTAGCACATTTTGCGCCTGAAATCTCACTTTGTGTAGCAAAAGCCCAATTTTGCGGAGCATTTTGTGATGCGATACCGCTTGGCGTAATTTGGTTGATTTTGCAACTTTCGGGTCCCTTTGACCTTGACCTTGGATCCGGGTCAAGGTCATACCGTTGTGCATCTCTCATCGAGTACTACCTGTATATCAAGTTTGATAGAGATCGCATAAACTTGAAAAAATAACTGAATAATCTGACCAGTTAAATTTTAGATATTGTCCTATAGTGTAATAATCTACCATCGGTCTTTAGATTGATGGAATTTTGGCGAAGGAGATAGACTTTAAATTTGGGTGATTTTGCAACTTTCGTGTCCCTTTGACCTTGACCCTGGATCCGGGTCAAGGTCATACCGTTGTGCATCTCTCATTGAGTACTACCTGTATACCAAATTTCATCAAAATTGAAGAAACTTTTTGTGGACAGACGGACGGACAGACACACGGACGTACGGAAATTTGACACCCATATTATTAGGTCGACTTCCAAAGTTTGGAAGTCGACCTAAAAACGAAAACATGTTCAGCATCCACTTGAAAGCGGTGATGCTATCAGCTGACTGGACGTACCTCATCACTTTTGATCTTGGCAAGCAGCTCATGACCTGGAGTGCCCGTCAGCTGCATCGTCTTCTTCAGCTGATTGATATCTTAGCCAGTTAACGACGATATAACTCGCTCATACACAGACATTCATTCACTCACAACAAATCTGACATGAACCAACAAATCAAAAGATATTATAGTACGATACAAATACAAACTAGTGTCGACGTGGTTGCCTTTGCCACCTCGACGGCCTGCTGTGACTTTGACCTTTACAATCTAATCAGGTCATCAGGAGGGGCTAGTGAATATTCCCTGTAAGTTTCATAGAGATTGCTCGAGTAGTTCATGAAATACCGTGGCAATAATATGCCCAAATGAACGAATGGACGAACAGACAGCCCAAAAACATAATGCCTTTGCCGGCTGCTGGTCTGGTTGCTTTGTATCACATCCAGCCTGAAAACAGACTGGGCCTATTATTACAGCATCAGTGTCGGTAATAATGACCGCAATGACACTGCCAGTATTAGTGTCACATGGATCACCATCAGCAGCACCGTGAGTACTAATGTAGCAATTACGGAAATGTCTGTAAGGATACGGTCAGTGCCTGGAAAGAGAGGTTTTCCGGTCAACAGTTCTGCAAGGATACATCCAACTGACCAGACGTCCACTGTAAGCAACAATACAAGCCTCGTCACTGCTGCTGACAACGGCAACATGCAATAACGAGTTTGATTATTATAATACTGTGATTAAAGTGATACAGTATAATTGTCAATGCTTTCACATAACACTTGAAAACAATGGACTACAAAATATTCATCACCGATATTCTGCTCGTTGGTGCACTCTGCTCTAGAATGTGCCTCACTATTAGTGGCGGATTTCAGTAGACAATTTTGAATGACAGTGTGTCACATGGTACCTCAGCGACAGCTGAGTGTCTTGTGAAAATTGGTCGGCATGTGGCAAAGATATACGCCAGAGAACAGTGGCACCATTACTGACTCACCATAGCCAATTAACCATTGCCTTGGTTTTTTGACCCACCTACTACTATTATCACTATAGATAGGGTGAGTGATGTCACAGTAATCTATGGTCATGAATACGAACTCCATGTCGTAGGGCATGATGTTGTACTTTGCAAAGTTAACTAATGAAGATTTTTCGCATTATTTAAATAAAAATTAATCAGCAAGTTAAAGACAAGCTTAGTGCTAGCACCAAATCAGTGATAATCTGACTGTAAAAACTGCCAAATGTTTACATATCCTCGCCCTGGCACAGATAGGAATGAAGAAATTATGTCACTGTCAACCTATGTGTATTAATATCACTATGCCATTTGCCACTACAGACCAGTCTGATTATAGTGCATCCAGCTCAGCATGATCTCTGGAGCACGGTACCAGCGAGTTGCCACATATCCAGTCATTTCATCATCTGTTTGACGGGCTAGACCAAAGTCAAGAATCTACATCGACAAACAGATGAACATAACACATAAACATGTAACCAAAATGTATATCAGCAATTATTTAATATGCAGAACAAACTGTGCTCCTGACTCAAGTCAAATCAATTATTTAAAATTTGCAGTTCACATTATTTTCCTCTAGTTCACTAAGTTGTTAATGTTTAGCTTAAACACTAAAACCAGTATATGCAATGCAATGCTGCAATTGCTTTTGTCCACTGTCAAACATACATGCCAACCATTTCACACAGGGAGAAGATTTCATACAGGCAATACGATCCACTGCATGGGAGCTCATCCCGTTTATGGCGCTTTCAGCGAGTCAGCTTTAAACCCATTCTTCTTCTTCTTGTGTATGCATCAAGAGCCATAACTGGTAGCCAAGCAATGGCTTCATCGTCAGCAGAGTGTAGCTGAGACAAGCCGCCATTTAACTTCATCAGAGAACAAGAGTTGACAATGTGGGACATTGCTTGTTTCTCACCGCAGGGACACAAATCAGTGGCTGCCTGATTCCATAACTTCTTACAGACACCACACTGACCCTGCGCAGGCAGAAAATGGTTAATCAGAGAGCACTATTGTCGTGGAAGGTTGAAACCCGGTTGTCGGATCGTGGAGTCTTCCACTAGGGAAAAGTTGACCACCCAAGGCGACTTACAGTTTTCTTTCCATTAACTTCTGATGTCCAAAGATACCCAATTAAGCTAGTAATTATGGACAATGGCAACATGCAATAACTAGTTCGGAGCACGGTACCAGCGAGTTGCCATATATATACAACTGACATCGAACAAGCGGCCAGCTCAGTTAAAGACAATGTTAAAATAAATACAAATTAGAAGATGTACTTTGATGCCCCAGCGTCGACGTAAATGCCTTTGCTACCTCGATGGCCTGCATTGACCTTGACCTTTGACCTCCAGAATCTAATCAGTAATCAGGTCATCAGTAAGGGGCTAGTGAATATTATCTGTAAATTTCGTCAATATTGCTGAAGCCATTTATGAGACATCGTGGTAACAAGATCTATCCAGACGAACGAACAAACGAACAGATGAATGCAGTCGATGGACAGGCAGAAAACATATCCCTTCACTAACACTGTCGGGTGATGAAAGCATAATAAACAGAAAATACACACACACACACACACACACACACACACATTGGACACAAGTTCTCCTAATAACGTTCACATGCACGACATCAATGTATGTACATTACCTTAAGTTCACAGTCTTCATTAACGGCAATGTTACTCGGCTTCAAGTCCTACACAAATGTCATCAAATTCATCAACTTCACTGCTTCAAGGATAAGTGTGTTTAGTTAAATGCAACAAAATATATAATTCTCCAAAATCTACATTCTAATGGCCATTTCCAGATGAACATTGGCCAGCCAGTCTCCCCTTGGTTTTCTGCTTTTACTTATTGTGGAAAAGGACAATATTTTAGGATAAGTGGCACAGCTTATTGCAGGCCAGGTGTCCATTAAACCAGCAGTTATCAGGAGCACCAAATGAAACGAGGCGTCCATAAAATCCGGGTCATCCAATGTACACTGGGATGCTGATATCAAAGTCAGTTGATGAATCAAGAAGGGACAAAGTCCATTGTGTAATTTCCTTGGCTGGCATCAGTGCTTTGCATTTCTTTCAGTGCTTTAATACTGATGGCTGTACTACATGGAGGGCTTGCAAAAACTGGCTACAATTAACCCAAAAGATTATCTTCTAGCAGAACTGGATCTACATGATGCAACTCCAGAAAACAAAACCAACCAAAGACATTGTATGATGTTGGTCCTCCGAATTGTTGGGCCAAAATGTACGCTGGACGTGTCAACTGCTGCCTCCTGGTAAATCACTGTGAGTATGCCGTTGGGACAGACAGACAAATGGACGGACAAACAGATGCCACACCATAACATTATGCCTTCCACTAAATGTGGTGAGCACAAAAGACTGAGTATGCTGTGCGTATACTGCTGTTACAAATGTAAAACGGTGTACTCCTAGCACATGGTGAGGCATCTTCCATGTCACTGTAAACAATCGAGACACACTTACACGGTGAATAATTCCTGCTGAGTGCACATACTGTAACACACACACACACACACACACACACAGACTACAACATAACCGATCCAAGCACTGTGTCGCAGTGGCCTAGCGGTAACATGCCTGACTGCGGTGTGAGAGAACCCAGGTTCGAATCTCACCGCAGGCGGTTGTGTTTATCACGACAGCCACTGCGATATACAGCCTTGGGCACGGGCTGC
>Ga0209780_1003701_pt1 | contig 11522 bp, 8 predicted proteins | sample WorMetexBAHAMAS2_FD_187384 | JGI IMG/M metagenome (GOLD analysis project Ga0209780, IMG submission 187384) | Marine gutless worms symbiont microbial communities from Max Planck institute for Marine Microbiology, Germany - Inanidrilus exumae... | ecosystem: Host-associated > Annelida > Digestive...
TCGATCAGTTCAGCCGTTTTTGCACTGCACATCCGTGTGAGCAACAGACAGACAAACAGACAGACAGACCACACTATGTGCGACATCTGTAGCAACAGGCTGCATCTATGTTTGAAAACGACATAATAATAATAATAATAATAATAATATACACATTTGTATAGCGCCATATGGTCGTAACTTCAGAGGCGCTGTAAACATCCAAGTTTTACATTACACTTCAAGCAAATCGGGGACTGTTATACATTAAAATTATAATACATTAACAAAACAACACATAATTACTAATTGGTCAATTTTGCAACAAATGTAACATAAATGTACAAAATGTAATTCACATGAAATACGTGTGTCACACAAGAGTATGAAGTGTTCAGTCATTGAAACAAGCTCATGCTTCACCAGCTCTCAAACAACAGCTGATGGTTTTAAATTACAGTATTGTTTCAACCACTGATCATAAAACCAGCAGGTCCATAAACATCACAAATAATTGATACACTAACATTTTCAATCACAAATGGAGTTCTTATATCACAAAATTTACAGCAAAGAAACAATGGAAGCATACTAGTACAATGTCAGAGCTAAAACACAGCAACTGGTAAATGAATGGAACTAACATTAGTACTACACAAAGAGTTCAGCAAAGAAACCTTAACGTCGTGCAGCTTTTTACTTTCAAATTTGTCAAATTCACGTTCAACCTCGAGTGATGCCGAAGGGCCCAACATCCTGTTAACTCTCTGCAAGTCATTCTGTTAATAGACACACACATACGGAACCGCACAGACATAAAAGCAGCCAGATGGAGACACACACTTAAGTTTGAAAAAAAAATATGCAGATGGAAAAGTAAAAAAGATGAAGTGTGAAATCTGACCAAACTGCAGTGGCGCCACCTACTAGGGCAAAAACATAAGCAACAGACGCATCAAAACTCCTGTTAAATTGTACAGTTCAACGACACTATGATGCAATTCACAGCTATATGTGTACAGAGTTAGCAAGCCAAAGATTAGCAAATAATAAGTAAGCAAGTGACTGGCAGCTAGACAATGTTTCAAACTTGTAGAACATCACCCACAGCTCTTATCGGCAATCATAGAAGTGAGTTAACTAAACAAGATATTGTCACGGCTACATTAACTATGCTGCATATTTTGGCTATGTTATAACAAAGTAACCCACAAGTTTACACCCCTTAAATAAACTGCAATTAAATTACGCACCGCACCATGTACTAAACTACACGTACTCTTTGTCTTACAAAAGTCATAATATAACACTTTATAAGTCAAACAATGACTATAATATGGTCATATTTGGTAGAAATAAAAAACCTTCCCACACCAGTGGAAGTTTATGCTGTAATTCCTACTGTTTTGAGCAAATAAATGGCTGCATTTATAACAACTTCTTACATGGAAGCAGCTCAATACATTTATAACACCGGCTGTATCACATGGTGCAGAATTATATGCACTTTAAAGCTGTTGTTAAATATCCTTAAACACTTCCATCAATAATAATTAATTTGAAGCTGATTTGAATGTGACTTTGACATCAATCAGTAGACCCTCTATTACTGTTATGCACAAAAATTCTTAACTGCTCTGCAATACACTACCATGAATCAATGAATACCTTCATTTGCTGCTGAACTGCAGAAAGAATTTAGAAAAAAGAACATACTCGATAGAAAATACACATCAATCGCCAAAACACAGAGAACTTTCGAAATGTTACCAAATGGTATCTTTTTATCATATCAGTACTTAAGCCATTGTATGACATGAAAATGTTAAAGCTGACATACCTTGGCACGTCTGCAATAACTGCCATATTCTGTGAATGGTTCAACTACTTTACTTTCCAACCTCTGTACCTGCATCAACACATTACAAACACACACAGGTATAACATTTATCAGCTTCTCTGATGAACATCAATGTTTTCTTTACCAGTTCTTTCTGGTGCCATATTCATCATAGTGTCTAAAAGATATGACACCAATCCACAAAAAGACCAGCACCATCTCTGTTCTAATGTCCACCACCATAGCCCCATGGGCTGTCATCCTCTGACTGTGCCAGAACAGAACCTTTGGTTTCAAGTGGCACAGATGTTTAGTGGGCTGGGTGTCCTTCCTGTTACCAACAGTGTAAAAGCAATGAAAGAAGCTACTGATCTTACTTCACTATTACAATACAAAGTACTCATGCTGGTAAATAATTTACAAACAGATTCAGTGATTGCTTACTACCAGATCTCCCACAGCAAGGTATTGTGATGATGTGACCTCCCTCCTTTCCTTCCCTTTCACCACAGATTCTTTGGCTCAGACACACCCACTCACACAAACTTCACTGGCGCCAGCTAACTGGGCACATTATGCTGAGGCCTTGGCCTTCAGCAATAATAGCCTACAGCACTGCTGCTGGCGCTACCAGCCTACCACCCACTGCAACAAATCACGTGACCCTGTAGACCAGGTGGAGAAGCTCGGCCTACAATTAACTCCACCCAGCATTACAGTTCGTTATGGCAAAAGACATCTGTAACACACACTAAATGTTTTATGACATTTGCTCAATTGTAGGAGAGGTCACACTGTCTAACACTGCTGAACTTCAATGGTACATATGAGAGGTTCAGACAAGTACACATCTCAGACTAGTGTCTAGCTGTAAAGATAACTTGTCTCAGATCCAATCACTGCATATGACCATTCTACCCAAATCAAAATCCAAAACTTTCACCTTCAATGTCAGTTATATGAAATGTATCATCAACACAAATGTCAAATAGACCTCTTCATTTATATACACATGTATTTTCACGAATTACACATGGAAATTGTTGTAAACACATTAATAACAAAAACAAAAATTCAACAGTCACGACAAGACATGGCGACTGTTATGTGTACCTGTGCATTGCGGTGATGTTGAATCGTCAAGAAGCTTTCTGCAAACTTCGACATTGCCTCTACCGTAGTTGAATTGTGCGTTTCATTCTTAGTATATGCCAGCAATGTCTCCGCTAAACGATCACCTTACAAAAATGCACAGCATCATGAGAAAACAAAACACTAATGAAAATAGTTGTTTCAAGTTTGTCTGACATATATAGCAGGTTTCATCACAGACAGGTGAGCATGCTCAGTCACCTTAGAAGCCACTTGCAGTTGACAGTTGTCTATCTGAAAAGCAATGACCAGTATCGTTTCACAGAATTCTGTGTTCAGAAACCAGTTACCTTCTATAGCTACACAAAAAACGTATACTACAGCAGAACAGTGAAATAATCAGAGTGGATGGGTGAAGAAATAAACAAAAAATACCTAGTGTGACAAATTGATATAAATTAGTTGCATTATATTAACTTATTTCATTCACAACTACCATTTGTTGCTATACTACACTCTACCACCATATCAAAATTACCTAAATTTTTTACTCTGATAAAGTTTAGATGTGGGTCTGCATAATGACCCATCATGCTCTGCTTTTGGGGAGAAGAATTAAACATCTCTGCAGTTTCTAGGAAAATGTGCAGCCACCATGCTGCTGAGGCATTGGTTCATGGGGCTTACACCCTACAACCAAAAGAGCTTAGGCAGGTTTCCATCACTATCTGCCTGCATTTTGATAAAGCCTCTTCCAGGTTCCAGTAACCTTTGTTCCTGATGCACACGGCACTGGGCCAAATATTACATGGCCTCAGCACTGGGTAGTTTTTGCTGCCCACCCCAAAGGTAAGGTAATGTAAGGTAATGTTTAGCTTTGCCATGTAACTACCTCTGTCCCTCAGTCGTGCAGCATTTCGAGCATAACTGGCAAATGCAAGACATATATCTCCAAAACACTGTTCCACTCGTGAGATCCTCTGCTGAAACAACTTACCATGATTTCTACAACAAAAACAGCCTTGTTGCTTTCAAGATAACACATGTTAAACATGTACCCTAAATACTACAGTGCTTTCAAAAAAACATTCACTTTTGTTTTGCATATATATCAGTCCTAATCCAATTTGAATCTAAAGTGTAGATCAAAGACACATAAGACATTTACTGCAAAATTATGCTATGTAATGTGATAGTCCTGTCCTGAGGTAATTTCTACTGGCGAGGAACAGTCACCAACTGGCCTTCTTTTGAAGGTGAAGTGGATTAAAATAACAGTCTCCCTATTGGTAGAGCCTCCCATACAGAGTCCTCGTTGGTACTCCTGGGCAATTACAGCCAATGTGTGTACTGTGCAGTACTGGCTGAGCTGCACAGCCAGTGAATGCTCTTGCACAGTACTGGCTGTAGAGGCAAAATTCAGGGTGGGCAACCTGTTACCAACAGTAATGGATAACCAAACCCCCAAGGAAAGGGCAACTTCTCTGGCATTAGCATCAGAGCCTGAGTCATAAGTTATCCAACGAAACTACAACTGTAGACCTATTATATAGGGTTTTACCTTTTAACATAGTTATTGAATATACACTGAAGAAATTTCAGTTTTATGACTTGTATCTTTTCAGTCTGTGGTAGACACTTTCTGCAGTTCAGCTGAACCAGAAGCTGACAACATGATGTCTGACCGTGCTCAGCTGGAGGCGTGGCAGATGAGATCCACAGTCTGTAGAGGTGTGTCAGCAACAGGTAAATCGTCTCTTAGGCAACAGGAGATGACACAATGATTCCTACATGCTCAGTCGAAGAGTAAGAAGCTGAATTATTAGAAGGTAATACTTTATTTTAAATACGTGTTTGCTATTATTGAAGGTGGTTTTCAGATCACATTATACACTGAGTAAATCTCAGTGTTACAACTTACATCTTCGTGGCCTTTGGCAGACTCCAATGCTGAAATGGTAGCTGATAACATGCAGGGTCATGCCCGGCTGAAGGGAAGTGGATAGGAACCATCAGCCATGAAGGTATTTCTGTCCTGGAGTGATCCTGGCTGCTAGACCAGACGCCGATGCATAGAGATGTCTGAGGTGCCCAACATGCTCAGATGAAGGGGAAGTGGCTGGGCAATAACAGATTGTTTTCACTACTTCACTGCAAAAGAGTAATAGAGCTCAAAAATGAAGGTCCAGCTTTTTCTAAGCTTGAGGTACTCGAGCCGAGCTGAAATACTCGGTATAGCCTAGTTAGAATCAGTGAAACGAAAAATCAGAATGGCTGCTGGCTGGGGAACGACCCGAAGTGCCAAACGTTGGAAAGCCGAACGTAACGAACGTCTGGAATGCCGAACAGGCTTATGGTTTATGGAGGGTTAGGATTAAGTCTGTTCCGCATTGCAGCGTTCGACACTTCGACAGTCCCTACCTGCTGGCTGGCTGCTACTAGCCTAGGTACTAAGCCTCGTCATCTGCTTACCGCAGAATCTGAGTATCAGTTACAGTTGAACACTTCAACTAGGCTGCTACCGGTTGCTAGGGCCGCTATTCGACTTAACGACGTTAAAAACTAACTATAGTAACTTTTCATAACGTAAACCTGGCTTCCATAGTTACTGCAGCATTTTGCAAATATAATGTACAGCACAAGTTAACGCAAAAATAAATTTAAAGCCATTTTACAACTAACACTCAGCGATTAAAAACCACAGAGACATAGGAAAATTAACGGTTAGAACCATAGATCTCGTATAACTAGAATGGTAGCAATTAACGTGTCAATTCCGCACCTGATGATCGCCCGACTTTTTGCAGTTTTGACTCAGACAGTCAAGACTGTAGCAACTCCACTTACGTAGACATTTTGCGAGCGCAGGCCTATGCTTCCATGCCCGCATTATATTATAAGCTACATTTCCTAACACGAATACTAATAATTATATATTACCAACTTCGGCTTCCGGTTCGTCCTTGAATTTCAGCTTTAAGATCGGTCTTGTCAAAATTTATCAAGTTTATTTTTAAAAGACCACACAATTGGGTAGATTACTCCAAATATCTATTGCCCTGTTTCAGGCTGTTTCAAGTAAAGTAGTACTTGCGCAAATCATACTTAACTCTCTTTTTTTAACCTAAGATTATTTCCTCTTGTTGTAGAGCTATAGTCATGGTTAACCTGTGTTGTTAACAAAAACGTACGTTCCGAAATCACGACCGCCTTTCTAGCTTGCAACACCATGTTGCTTGGTGGCGCTGCGGTAGTAAGTAAGCGCTTGAACTTGCGATTTATAGGTCGCAGGTTCAGTTCCCAGCCGGTCTGCTTTCAGTTCACGTAACATAGGTCAACTCGGCCTTGCAGCCCTCCTGGGTCGCTAAATCTAGTACCTGCTTTGGCTGGAGGTAAAGGCCGCAAAAGGCAGGATTCTCACAAATGTCGGGTTGCAGGTAACACTGTGATCCCATATGGCATGTGAGTTTCCCGTAACGGGGAGGCTAAGTTGGTGCTAACTGCTATACACTGTTTACTTTACTTTTACTTTACCAGCTGCCAATACCGTCAATCGGTCCTCAGTCTGATACGCATTCACTGATAAAGTGCATTCTACCGGTAACCCAAAAGATATACTATAGAATTAATTACGGCATGTGGCTCCCCAAACATATTTCTAAAGACCAGACACAGTCATAAACCTATACATTCAACAACTCAACAGGAAGCTACAGACACATGCGTCAAACACCTCGATCTGAGTCCAAATAAATATAATCTAACGGGTGTATCAAACAATATTATTTTATAACTTTTTCTGATCGGTTTCCGGTTTCAGTCAGGTAGACTGTAAAATCAAAACCGCTTGGTGCGACCAAAACTTAACCTAAGCGTGTCTTAAATGCAGTAACAGCGCTATATAGCACTAACGCCTGAATTAGGCAGGCTGTTTGTGAATGAAATAGAATGTAATTTCGATATAAGTTTAAAAACTGGCTTTTTTAGATTCACGAATTTTGTGATAATTTCAAACATAAAAATTTCATCTTATCTATTCTAGTCAGGGAGTGGGGGCGATTTTTATACACCGCACTGTTGAAATTACTCGGTAATCGACGATTAGTCACGCACAGGGCTTGGTTGGAGTTCAACGGTGCTTTCAACACAAGTTAGGTGTTGAAAGTGCCATTGAACTCCAACCAACCAACCAACCAACCAACCAACCAACCAACCAACCAATCATTCACAATGCATTGCTCAGTTATGTGTCACGAGTTACAGAATACACACTGTGCTGCTGCATTCCAGTATGCAAGCAAATTGTGCTGTATTAAGCACTTCATCTGAATGAGACTGTGCTATTGCAGACAATTTTTTAAATCTGAACAGTGTAATACCAACGAGATCAGTGTTTTCTAACCTGAGTGCAGACGGCACCCAGAGATGCCGTCTGCATTCTACAAGGGTGCTGCGACCAGATGTAAGAAATCAAACATTTTCAGTGACAACTGTATCACTCAGAGTCCCATTATAATGCAATAAAAACACACAACATATTAACAATTAACTAAACTAAATACAAAAATAAACACAGTAGCCTTTACAGCAGACTTAAATGATAGCTATTTAATAAATAACAAACGCATAGTATAGCGGCAGTTTACTGCCTGTTTAATGGTTAAGCAACAATGTTTACGTAAAAGAAAGGTAAGAAAGTATTAATCTAGACTATGCTGAGGTTTACAAGAATGTTCATGCAATTTCTAATCGTATTCTTGCTTGTTGTAGAACAGTTTACAGGGCAATGCCAAAATTGACCAATGACCACTAATCATTAAAATGATGACTGTACAATGCTGTCTGCAGCAACGAAATTCAGTACTGAATGACCTTGGTCTCTTGCAATAGAACTCATACTTGAATGTTCAGGTGGTACTTGTACTTTGACATGTACTATATCACTTTATATAATTGGCACTGAGACAGTGCAGGTTCGCGACATCATCGAGAAGTCTAGTCCTCTCTCTAATCTGACTGCACTACTTGTCATCAGAAAGGGCACGCGGCAGTAAAACGTTTCTCCAACAAAATATTCCAGTTATCAACTGAGGTTGTACTCTAGAATAGTTGCAAAACGGTTTCTGTTGTTGTTGACACTTTACTAGTTAATACTTATACTGGCTTCCCATACTTGTTACCCAGTGTACAGGCAGTCAGCCCACAGATCCACACGGCGGTAGGCTGCCATTACTGCCTGCGGTTACCTTCCCAGCCGCAGAGCATCACCGCCCCTTAGCCGGTACCAAGTGATACTGCTTGGTGACAGAGGCACATAGGTATAAACAACATGCCCAAGGCTGTTATGCAGCAATTTGGCAAGAGTAGGATTTGAACCCACGATCTGTTGACTGCACCGCCTACTTATACTACAACCACTTTCTAATTCAGAGTGGTTGTATTTAAGTATTTTAGTCAAATACTTATCCTGAGACTGGATTTATTCTAGAATTCAAAGACGTAGCAGTGCATGATTTTGACATGATATTCTGCAGAACGTTACAAGATCACAAACACAGATTACATTACAATTGACTGACTTGAAGAATAAAACCAAAGAGGCATAACCTCTGGGGCCACAATAATTATCACACATATCCAAGACACACCATAGCAAAGACACTGAAAGATATAATCTTTTTTATATATTACAAATTGTCCGTCTTGTCCACACATCTCAAATGTGATTATTAAATGACAGAATCAAACAGCATCAGCAGCATCAGCAGTGAAAAGCCGCTGCCATGTGGTGGTACAATGTCCAAATGTATTCTCGCCGCTGTATGCAACATACAGAAAACCGTCCTCATCTCGGTGTTCTGAATAGACCTGGCCCATCGTTGAACTAAACACACAGGCATCAGTCAGTATTGGCATCAGTTCATCATCAACATCCCATATATTACATAGCTTCTCAAATTTCACAAAATAATTTTATGTAAAATACTAGCGGTGCACCCTGCCGCTTACAGTGCTTGGTCCATTGCGCCTGCCACCCGTTAGTTGCAAATTCCCCGACAGAGTGCACCACCCATTTGCAGTGGCGTATATATACGGCGTGCAAAGCGTGACGCTGCGGGCGCGAGCGGCGCTCGCTAACTGGCCCATGACCATCCGGAGGGTATACGGATGCCAGAAGCCAAATTTGGTCCAGATCAGCTCGAAACTGTAGCCGTGCATAAGGAACAGAGTAACAGACTGACACACATCAGTTCTATATAAGATAGTTATGTTACTAAAATACACAAACAATGTAGAGTCCAAAATGTTAGCTAGTATTCAACTGCATTTCCTGCTATGGCACCAAGATATTTGGTTAAGACAGATAATTCCGACGGCCTACAAAATATGCAGCCCTCCCTATAATTTCAAAGATTATGCTTACCTGTCAATACAATTTATAGCTGATCGCTGTGCTGTGTTGTATAGTAGCTCTGAAGTTTGTGTGGCTGCCCAGTAGCTGCTCTAGGAAATCTGTTGGCTATCAACTTCTGAAACTGGCCTGACATTTGATCGTCAAACTGCTGTTCTAGTTAACGAAATGTGGCACTTAATTAGAAGCAACAAGCTAACCTTGCCATCCACTTCTGACTCGGAAAATGACAGTGCACATTATCGAAACCATGGAAAACACATATTTGCAGCAAATTTCAACTTTCTAAGAACTTACATTTGCAGTGACTTGGCTTAGTGGTAGCGCACTGCTCTCGACCAACAAACTATACTCCATATTGGGCCCAGTTAGCACTGAGATGGGTAACCATCTTCGGGTGGACAAATTGTTTTGGTGCGTAACCAGCCACCCAAATCAACTCAAATACTTATCACGAGACTGGATCAGTGACAGCTGAGCATAAACACCATGTGATGCTCTAGCCCTATATCTGTGGTCTTGCAACAGCAGCAGCAACTGACATCTGGGTCACGGCTACAAAAATAGCAGCGCCACACTATGTGGCTTACCATCCCAGATAAAACAGACACAAATTTACAGAGGGGAGTATAATGCATAGTGCTACCTCCAAGTGTCGAGGTGATAACTATAATAATTTCAGTAAGAAGGAAAGCCATAATAGATATAAATCATTTACCTGGTCTGAGGCAGAAGCTTGCCAACAAAGAGAAACAGTGCTTTGGCGGGATCTAGTTGAATTCGTTTGCGAATGATCCACATAAATTGAGCAACAGAAATGTCGGAAGGGACGAGGAATTTACGTTTGTCAATGCACGGAACAGTGCTTCCTGGCAACCGCTCTACAATTACCTGCGACAACAGTAGAAAAACTGTGTTAATGATGAATGAAAAAATGAAAATGCGAGGATTTTAAGTGCGTTTGAAAACCGACTGAGAGCCGGCTTTGTCTAACCATTGTCTGATCATTAACACACCAAATGTAACCTTTGTATGTCCACTAAGCTAAAACTGTTCACGGGCATAAGTCCCATGTCCTAAGTCAAATTTAGACTAAAGATTTCCTCAAGAAAATCTTATATAAAAAAAATAAACAAAGGTCCCAGAAAACCCATCTGACAAGCATCCTTGACAACTCTTAAGAAACTTAAGAAATAGAAACGTTTGAAAACTGAGCCCCATATTTCTATCAGTTCTATTAATTTTTTTATAATGAGAGCAATGCGCATTTCTGATTGCCAGTATTTCACAAAAAAATAGGCCTACAACAGTTTAAAATGTTTCCAGTAAAAGCTGTAATCAGTGTGACACACTTACTGGCACACGGTCTGCATATTTTCGCCGTATCTTTGTGGCTTCTGCCCTACGCTGCTCTGAACAACACAAACAAACTGATGGGATACACTCTCAATGTACTGGAAAAATATATGTATATACTATATACACTCTATAAACACGGACTAGGATACTGAACTTTTTGCCACACTTCAAAAATACTTACTTATATGTGTTACATGCCCATTTTCCAGTCCAGGAGAATGCTGCCAACATCCATCAACTTCCCATACACAATAAGTAAAGGATGTGCACTTCTGTAGGCACCTGTGGGCCAATCAGACCTGGTCCAGGTGACTTATCTGGCTTCAGATTCAAACGTAGTTTCAAAACATGGCTAGTTTGTAGATTATTGGGCATATGCTACACGGACATACTGCATCAGTTAAAGTATGTCTGCATTGGTTAAGGTTAGAAGAGTTCAGTACGGTGAACAGGGTTAGGATTACGGTTCATTCACTGTTTAATTGAAGTAGTGGCCAATAATTTACACATCACATCATCACATCACATGGTGAAGACGGATGCAGGACTCAATGGCCTCTATATCCGAGAAATAACTATTTATATACGACTTTATTATTACATCACTAGCTAGTTTATAATACTACGGTTCCCGATGCCATGGAGATCTGCTTTGTAATCAAACAACACGTCTTGATCAGACCAAAACTTATCTAAACGGTTTTTAAAGGTGTTAATAGTTTCTGCAGAAACTACAAAATTAGACAAACTGTTCCATATCGGAATAACACGGTTAGTAAAGTTGTATTTTCTTAAGTCATAGTGACAGTGATGCTGAACAAGTTTGAATTTATTACCTCT